>Ga0123354_10010493_pt1 | contig 14272 bp, 9 predicted proteins | sample TergutLab28metaG_2_FD_97872 | JGI IMG/M metagenome (GOLD analysis project Ga0123354, IMG submission 97872) | Labiotermes labralis P4 segment gut microbial communities from Petit-Saut dam, French Guiana - Lab288 P4 | ecosystem: Host-associated > Arthropoda: Insects > Digestive system > Gut ... | reverse complement strand
TAACGATATAAGCACCATGAATAGTAACAACAGAATAGCTGCAACACTGTATTCCCTAGGGACATAGTTTGTCTCAGGAATATAAGTATAAATACCCTGCATAAAGGAGATGGTGATGATGATGATGATGATGATAATAATAATATTAATAATAATGTATTTTCTGGTTACGTGGTGTGCCTGCACAAACAGACAGTTTATGTAATGCTGTAAACAAATGACGAACGGACAGTGCACAACACGTGGCAGGAAGCAACCGTGAATATCCGTGGGTGCTTACAGGAAAACAATTACAACATGATCAGTAAAAGACAGCATGTGGAGAGAGGAGTTCGGTCTAAACACCAATGAACGGTGGGTATTTGAACTGTCTCATTGTTCCAATGGGAGTATCTGCTATTGTTATGCTAAGAGATATATTTTCATTGTAGTATAGAGCACAAAATTCAACACTGACTGTTTGTGCAATAATTGAAGTATCGCCACTTCAGCCTGTTTCCAAGGTCACTAATCGTAAGTTGTATTGTCAGTACAAGTTGGCAGTTTTTGGCTACAGGTGGGCATTCTTTTAAACATTTGACGATAATACAGGGTGTAAGTTACTGTGAACTCAACGAACTGCTACTGTGTTATAACTCAGAATAATTCGAATATTCGTGTTGGCGCCAAAATCCCACAGACCGAGAAATCCAAAATGGCTGCATTGTTGTGTGGCCAACCTTCCATGACAGTATACGCGACTTGAAAATATGAATTGTATGCATTTTGTGCACATCAACAGAGTATGTTTGGTTTTAAAACTTCACAAATAAGTAGCTAAGAAATTCTAATAAGTCGTTCGCTTATAAAACGTCAACATATGTAACTTTCTTCTCCTGTTACAAAATGGCGCCAAATGGCTATTAAATTGAATCCCAGTCCCTCGTGTTAATTAATTGATACCGAAAATGGCAATCATGCAATTGTTAACCTTGCGATATCGATTACCTCGAAACTATGATGCAGATTTCATGGATGTAAAGCAAACGTCAGAAGGACCGTCTTCCTGTTGCCATGTCAAGAACTAACAGAGGTTTATCGGCAAGGCGACACTGTGGCGTGTTCGCTGAACGTGTTTGTAATGTGTTTAGTTTAAAACTAGGCCATAAATGCTTTTGAATAATGCAATGAGTGTAACTTAGGTTCCCGAACTGTATCACAAAACACACGCAAACGCACTGGACATACAGGCAGGCCGGCCGGCTTACTGTTAACGTGCTATCCAGTTCACTAGCTTTGTCACTGCAAGACAGAAGAGTCGTGTGGATCAAGGTAAAACTGCAGTTCGTCCGACAGATGTCGCGCTTGTCGATAGTGTACCTGATCACCAGTGGCGGCCAGTAATGGTTGTTACGAAACGTGTTATTTAACGACGCTCTCGTTTGTTAAAAATGTATGCAGTCCGTGATACACGGATGAATTAGTATGGAATATTGCTAGAGTGATACTAACAGAATGAAATGTAAGTACTAGGCGCACAGCCAGTGTGAGTGGCACCTCGTTCACCACAAATTCCACATGGACTGGTCTGGGATTGACTTTACTTTCATTCGCAATCAAAACCAGGCAAATGAAAAGGAAGACGTGGGAAATCAAAAAGGAACTGTTCAGAAGAATGTCGGATCAGCACGCTTTATAGCAGAAATGTAACAACAATCTGTTTCTTTGCGGTCATGCAAGGACGTAAAAGTGGAAATGGGGATCCACTTATTCCAGACATTAAGACTGCATATAAAGGGTGCTAATCACGTCAGACAGCCCTCCAGTACGGACCCCTGATGCACTATGGGCCCACCAGCGATCAACCTCGGTTTTCCAGTCCCATGGCCAAACACATTACCGATAAGACAGTCGGAGCTGTTAGCACCACGAATTAAATGAGGTCGTGTGGGCAGAGACTGCAGCACGTGGGGCGGGAAACAATGTACATACGACTGTTTTTAAAAACCACGTGGAAAAAACCACAATTGGGAAAAACAGGTGGTAATGTCAAAAGTGCCAGCAGGACAGCAAAAAGGGTATTTGGAAAAGTGTGCTTGCGGAAATACTTGGGCCTGTTAAAAATACCACCGGTCGTCATTTGTTTTGGGGTACTGCTACAATAAGAGTAAAAATCAAAGTTTTGTAGGAAAATCTCGTGGAAGGTGACTTGCAAGAAGACCTGAAGAGAAATGGAGAACTGTACTAAGAGAGAAAGGAAATAGATCAGGGTCAATCCACTGGCGCAACTTGGCCTTCCGTCTGCCACAGTCACATTAGCATTTTCAGTGTGACTCCTTTAAAGCCCAGTGGTTACTATATGTACCGCTAGTTTAACAATCAACAACTCTACTTTCAGCCCACACAGTGTATTTGTGCGTTTTGTGTGGATCTCAGGACAAACAGCGATTATTTCCCTATACACCACTAACTGACTGGATTATATAACCGAGATTTAACCCCTTAAAGCCCAGTGGTCACTATATGTACTGCCATTTTAAGATTCAACAATTTTACGTTCTGCCCACTCAGTGTATTTGTGTGTTTTGTGTGTATCTGAGAACACGCAGCGATTATTCCCCTATACAGCATCGACTGAGTGGTTTTTAGGCGCCTTCGCAATAATGCTAAAAGCGACTCTTATTTTCGTCATTTCTGTCTGTCCTTCTGTCCGCCCGCATGGAACAACTCTTCTTCCATTGGATGGATTTTCACGGAATTTGATGTTTGGGCATTTTTCGAATATCTGTTGAGAAAATTCAAGTTTCGTTAAAATCTGCCATAAGTATAAGGGACTTCACATGAAGACCAATTCGTATTTTGTCACATCTATCTCATGTTTTCTTATAACGAGAAATTTTTTCAGACAAAAGTAATAGATAAATAAAAAAAAATGCTTTTTATGTCCAGTATAATTTTTTTTTGCGAAAATCATGCTGTTTGTGAGATAATGTGAAAGAATGTACAGCCCGACAGGCCACATATGACAATACGGCGCATGCATATTGCATGCTTGATACCTAAGGCTAAAAACACACATTCATAATAAGTAATAATTATTGCTTTTCCACTGCAACAGTGGTTACATGAACGCGCCTCACTGTTTCATTATATGTACGTTGCCAGTCTTGTTACAACCGAGAAGCAGTGTGTTTACTACGCGGTACGACCCGAGTGCCAGATATTTTTAGGTTGAAGTGACTGTAATGGTGGAGATACTTTTAGTGCAAAAATATGAATATTTGCAATATTATCAGAAGCGTAGGTGTGCGAAACTTCTTGTATGTGAATTCTTGCAGTTTATTCCAGAATAAAGGTCTCAGTTAGATGTATTCTTTATTTACTGGTTCATCCAGAAATTAATGAATTGCCGAATGTAGTGCCGATAGGCTAATTGTTCCACTTATGAATGCTGTATAATAAAAATATAAAGCAGTCCCGTTACAGGTCTGGAGTGGCTCAGAGGGTTCCAGGAAATTACGGCTCCCAGATTTCGTGACCACAGCACAGGATGGTGGTAGGTTGTCAGCCTTACGCACCGGCCGCCTTTACCCCCAGGAAATGCTCCTGGTACTCATTTCTTTTTGAGGTTGAGTCGACCCCAGGGCCATACTGCTATCGGAAGGTTTTTATGTCACTGAAAAATCCACTAACACCTGTTGGAATCGAACCAGCGACCTTCCGATTTGTAGCGCAGCACCTTAACCACTGTGCTACCACAATCACCACTGTATAATATAGACTATAATATTGGGCCCAGACGTGGACAAAAGAACCTTGCAGACAGAGAGCAGAGCGGGACATAGGTATGTCAGGGGTAATTCCACTTCCGGTTTCTAAGGATTCCCCGAGACTCATATATCACATTAGTGCCCTAAAATAGGTCTTGGCAATTCCTGATCCTGTTAAACTTTTTTGTCCTGAACGGAACGTGAAGATGGCGAAAAGCTAGACTGTGAAAAAGCGGAAGTGCAATCAAATAATAAAATAAACCTAATAATGTTCCACTGGACTTAAAATGATCGGAACTTGATACTGAATGCAGGACTTATCGTTTCTGCCAAATATAGAAGGCGAAGAAACTTTACTACACTCTCTCCATACACCTCAAAGGCCTAATGTTTGTTCACAGAAAAGAAAGCGTTAGTACTATAAATGTAAATTTGTTGTAGCGTTGTGTCTTTGTAACTTCGTTTTGTCACTAATGTATTGTGTGTGTTGTGACACACTAGCCGCCACTGATGTGCAAACACACACGTGCAGTGCCAGAACGTAGAGAAGCGAAACAAGTCGACGACAAATCCCGTTGCTGCTTGTCATAAGGCTCTCCCTGCCCCCGCCCCTACTTCAAATCTAAATGAGGAATTAATGCTCAGTGTGGGGCCTATCGTGAAAGAAAAAATCAATAAACTCATTAGGGTGTTTAGTTCAGTTCGTGTGTTGTTTAATGACGCTAGCAGTGGCTCAGGTAGTGTAGTGTTGATGGTGGCTGATTGAATTGGCTTGGAGTGCCGGTGGGAAGATATTGGCAGAGGACAACAGAATTGATGATAGTCTTTTTTCAGCAACTTGATGCACAAATTCGTTATTTTAACACATTTATTACATTCTTCTACATGTTTCGAGCACCATTGTGCTCATCTTCAGGAGGACAAATTGTATTAACACAGCATCTGGTAACGTCACTGTCTTTGGGTGACTGTTCAGTACACAGGTTACGACAGGATGAGAGTCCTCTCGTAACCTGTGTACTGATCAGTCACCCAAAGCCAGTAACGATACCAGATGCTGTGTTAATAAATTGTCCTCCTGAAGATGAGAACAATAGTGCTCGAAACATGTATAGGAATGTAACAAATGTATTAAAATAACGAATTTATGCATCAAGTTGTTAAAAAAAAGACCATCATTTATATTAGGACGCACGGTCAACAAAACATAAAGACAGAATTGATGTACATGTTCTAATAAGCATATTGCAAACCGGAAGGATTCAAAACTTATGCCGATTTATAAATGAGGAACAACAAGATCTATGCTGACACAGGAAACTCTCCAAGTGTCCCAAGTTCGAATCCGAAGACCTTACAGAAGTACAGAATTAACTTTTGCCTTCTGGCATGACGACTGGTGACGGATGAACTGGAAAGGAGTTTTTTTAGTAAATAACCAACATGATGCACAAAATGTTTGTTTTATAATAAGCTTATTATATGCCTCTACATGTTTCGAGCACTATGTGCTCATCTGCAGGAGGACAAATTGTATTAGTACAGCATCTGGTATCATCATACCTGTAGGTGGCCGTCCGGTGCACCGGACGGCCTTTGTCCTCCTGCAGATGAGCACATAGTGCTCGAAACATGTAGAGGCATATAATAAACTTATTATAAAACAAAGATTTTGTGCATCATGTTGGTTATTTACTAATATTATACTGAGATGCACGGTCAGCAAAACATAAAAAAATGGAATGAATTTGTAAGGAGGCGAAATTTGTCCAAAAATTCCAGGTGTATACCAATAGATAGGGCATCCTATATCAGACGGCTTAAATCTTCGCCCATCCTCAGCCATCCTCTGTGCTCAATCACACAGTGACATCGCTCTTCCTAACCCACACACTCAATTGCTTCTGTCACGTAAGTAACTGTTTGCCGCTGTCATTCCACGTCATTGATATCACAATACACGTGTCTGTTTAAATATTGCATATGATTATTAATTGCCTTAATCTGTTTTAACAAACTCGGTAACCTAAGAACAGCATCGAAGTTTCAGGAATGTCGGAACAGGCATTCATTAACGAATCGTGCCACAAAAAGTGACAAATAATTGTAAGACAGCCTGGCTGTGGATAGGCAAAGCCATTTTTCATTGAGAAGGTAGGCAATATATTGCGGATTACTGGATGCCATCCTTTGGGCCCCTTATTAAAAATGTCGGCTTAGCGCCCGCTCTGCGAGGAATCAAGCTCAAAGCGAAGAGAGTAAAGAGAAAGAGATGAAGAAATCTCAACGTAAATGTTGATCGTGCAGCGGATTTATACACCAGGTCTTATTAAAACCTTGTAGTAGCAGACATTCTGCATGGCCATGCGATGTGCGACAAAAATGTGTCGGGCTCTCAGAAGTTCGCAAACCACTGATGGTAGTAATTTAGTTATTTTGGTAAATAATTAATTTCTTTCAGTTAATACGATTTTATTTAAGGCGCATACATGTTTCACGTCCCAAATCGAGCGATCATCAGGCTTTATACAAATAATACACAGATGAATTCAATGTAACACAGGAAATACTCTCTGACAGGCTTAAGATCTCAACTGTTTTGTTTCTCACATATATACATATATGTAACTTTCCACGTGTTTATTCATTAAGTGTTCGTGTATGCATGTATATTTTGTTCATAATATGGTAAGAGAAGTAAAATAGCACAATGATGTTGCTGCTAATCAATATATGTTGATAATGTAAGGATAGGCCTGAAAGGTTTATGCGAAATTGATGGTGCTATAGTTATATAAGAAGGCATATATTGCCAACCACTCGTTTTATGGATCACGTGGTGGTTATATATTCTATCGGAAAGACAGTGGGGCCCAAAAACCATCGTCTGCAATGAGCAGTGGAGCTTTTTCTCAGTCAGTAAAACATCCGGAGCGGGAAGCTGACCACGCTTCTATCTAGTACTGAAGCTGAGAATGCCTGGAGCTATAACTCCAAACCACAAACTTTGTCTTGGAGTGATACTTATAGCATAACCCTGAAGGAAATTAAGGTTGGCTGGCTTCATGAAAAGACCTAATGGTGAAGGAGCTGGATTGTGAAGCCATGAACCCTGTTATCAGGATACAGACACTGTGAAGGAACATGCTGCCTCATTTGCACTGTAAAGACGGAGGGAGCCTGACACTACGACTTCCACCAGCTCAGGCCATGCTAACCCCATACGTAAAGCATCTGCTTAAAGCAGTGGGACTCAGCTAATAACTGACTGAGGCAGCAGGAAGCCATAAAAGCCACTTTGAAAATCGGAGGATGCCAAGGCACTTGTCTTCACCCGGAATGTGACCACTGTCATTGTTGGCGTCACAATACGCAGCACTTCAAACTTGCAGTCGGTGCTAACCTCCAGATGAACAAAGCCCTCACTCATGGTAAGAAGAAGACACCAGACATCAGCCTAGCAAATGTTACTCAAAAACTTGCACCGTCTCTTAAAACTGTGGCTGCCGTATATATTGTTACGATATGGAGTGAAGTTTGTAATACGTGGGTTGTTCTCTGTCCGGTCCGCGGCAGCAGACACAGCAGTGGCATTTGTGTGTCGGATAGACCAGGCGACAGCGTTCAGTCCAAATCATCATTACGAAATTTATCATCCGAACTGTCGGCGGTGTAAGGCACACATAACACAGGACTGTGTCCTGACAAACAGGCTTGCAGGACACAACCGATGTTGCTGAAGCAAAGTTCGAAGTCTTTGCATCTGTACAATTCAGGACGCAACGCTCCGTCAATGGGAACCGATCATACCGTGACACGGCCTCACGTGCCGTTCCTAAAAGAATTGCGAAGGGTGTAAAGAAGCTGCCGTGGCCAACTTTCACGTGTACTCACGGTACTCTCCAAGAGTGACTGAGGAAATTACTAAAACGTCAAGTCGCAATTTAAATGCGAGATCACCCATGTAAAAGAAAATAACGCAAAACGATCGACCCCCTAGGTTGGGTAGTCAACAACACAATACATAATACTGTCCCGACACTTTTTGATCCCACCTTTTATGCTCGTGATAAAGCGACGGCAGAAGAAGAATATCAGGAAGATGAAATTTTTGATGGAAAATAATGGCCGCGGTTATTCTATAGCCTTCTTTACGTCCACATGAGAAATGTCAGACCTGGGGTTTTGACGTGTTTCTCTGTAGATACACAGAGAAGAGACCGAAAATTGGCTGCGCGGCAGAAACTGCAGCCACGTTCGGAGGCAGCGGTGTTGAGTGGAGAGGGACGTGCGTCTTGGCAGAACTGCAGTGCTGCAAGGTACAACGGAGAATTTACGGGCCACCTGTTTAGTCATTCAGAACTGTGCACTGTCTGTGTGTTTTGTGTGATTCTTAGAGTCAACAGTATCAAGTGGTTTGTCTCTGAACATAGAAACTGCGTGTTTACTGTGAGGTACGTACTGAATATCTAAATGCTGTTTAGTTCAACTTAGCTTTCAATAGACCGTGCCACGGCTCAGTCAGTCGCTCTTCGCCGTCCTGTCACCGCGGAGGCCCGGTTTCAATCCTAGGTCAGTCCATGAGATATTTTTGGTGGACAAAGTGACACTGGGACAAGTTTCTTTTCCCCATTACTCCTTTTTCACCTGTCAGTACCATTCCACCAATGCTCCACACTCATCTTCATCTACACGTTTCTCTTACCAAAATTACAACCGGACCAAGCCTGGGAACCTCGAAAGAAGGTAAAGCTGTTTCTGATGTCGGGGGTCGCTGGATGGAACAGTGCCTTCACAGTGTCTGTCAACTAGAAATGTTACTGTCGGGACGTGGGGACCGTCAATAGCAGTGCAGGGTGGATACACAAGTAATTACCGCACATTGTTCAGAGACTGCTGGAGCTGTGTTTCAACGCATCGCTGCGTTCGGTTTGAATAGACACATGCCTCGCCGTGACGTGTGGGAGGCCTGATGTACATCGCCAGGAATGCGGCTGCAGCCAGCAGTTGTACAGGAATATTCGCACAGCCAAATCTCATTGGATGCTAGGCCTCGTCGTTGGATAGATACCGGACGTCACATCTACGGGCAATGACAGAACAACATCGCACGGTACGGCCGCAGCCAGCAGTTCGTTCTGTGCTGCTGACCGACGCTCAGTACTTGCAGTCAACATGACCTCACGTCCTTACAGCGCTTGCATACAAACTGTCCGTCTCCGTCGGGTAGCTCAGTTGGTTTAGCGACTTTCGACGTGCTGGGTGGTCCGGGGATCGAATCCCGGTAGCGACAAGATTTTACGCACCCGTCCAGACCGGCCCTGGGGCCCACACAGCCTCCTTTACAATGGGTAAAGGGTGCCGGGGTAAAGTGGCAGAAGCCTGGCGTTGACCATTTGCCCCTTCTGGCAGCGAGGTTAAAGAAAGGGCAGAGCTGTACCTGCACTCCGCCTCTGGGCCTTCGTAGCCTGTTGTGGGATGAAATTTACTTTGTAGTAGTAGTAACCTAGCTCTGTCTGTCTGCTATCAATATAATGCAACGTAATACAGCAATCTACTGTGTCCTGGACTGTGGACATTTAGAGACTAATATTAACGTGATTTGTGCTTACAGACCCAGTCCGTACCGCGCAGTAAGCACTCTCCGTCTCTGTTATAAAAAAATCAGTCAGTTAATGCTGTGTAGTGAAATAATTACTGTTTGGTCTGAGATCCACACAAAACACGTAAAAACACTGTGTGGACAGAACGTAGAATTGTTGAATGTTCAAGGGTGTGAGGGTGTGGGCGGGGTAGCCCAGTTGGTGTAGTGACTGCACTACAGCCTGGAAGATCCGTGTTTCGATCCCCTACATGCTGTAAGAAACTTCGTTTTATCCGAAGCACCCAGACCGATCCCAGAACTCACCTGTTCTCCTATTGTTTTTCCGGAAGTACAGCGTGAAGCTGACCGCTCAACAACGTCCAGTGCCAGGGTGAAAATGAGTGGAGCTCTACCTCCTGTCCTCGTACATATTCTCATGGCGTGGATGCTGACAAATTTACCCATTATCTTCATGACAACTTATAAAGAGTGTGGTAAATATAGTAGGCACTGTGCTTACTAATGGTACATACAGTAACCACTGTGCTCTGGATGGTATATGACTCTGATTTTGTTTGGTTTAGAGCTTGTTTCGCTGCTCGTCAGGGGGCAGCACTCGATCTGACAAGATGAGGCACAGCCAAGTCCTCTGAGCTTCATTTTGAACTTCAGAAGAGTAAATAATTCTGACACAGTGCAAAACGGCGTGGTACTGTCTCAATACAGTGAGACTGTGCGTCTCTCGCTGTGTCTAACACTGCTGATTGTGCTGTTCAAGTGCAACGCTTGAATGCGAAAGGTCGCTGGTTCGAGACTAACTTCTGACAGGTTTCATTTTTGTACTCTATTTTTTCTGATTTTTTTCGTAATTATTTCTGTTCTGTAATTTCCGTCCAAATTATTTAAGGGATAATCAGGGCTGGACATTGATGCTTAATCTGATTGTCAGCACTTCATAAGGTCAGGAACGTACAGTGATGACCATTGATGTACAGGGACTTACAGTGTTGTACAGGGACGTACAGGGGCGTTCAGTGATGTACACGGACGTACAGAGGCGCACAGCGACGTACAGGGACGTAAGAGACGCACATTGATGTACAGGGACGTACAGCGATGGACGTACAGGGATTACAAGGACGTACAGGGACGTACAGTGATGTACAGAGACGTAAAGTGATGCGCAGGAAAGTACAGGGACGTACAGTGACGTAGAGGGACGTACAGAGACCCACAGGGACGTAGAGGGACGTACAAGGACTACGATGCTCAGTGTCAGTGTCGTACTGTTACGTTCACCAAACGTGTGTGTTTCAATTCACTTCACGTTTTTACATGCCGCTGTAATTCCGCAGAACATTTACAAACCAAGGACCGTACTGCTGTCAACACACACACACACACAATTTTGTAAACAGTTACAAAAACTTCCCTCAGTAAACATGACTGTACTCCCCACGGGAGCACAAACGACCGACCATCACATGGCTTAATGTCTGTGTAAAGGTAAAGGAGTCCCGTCACAGGCCTGGAGTGGCTCGGAGGGTTCCAGGAAGTTAAGGTTCCCAGATTACTTGACTACGGCACAGGATGGTGGTAAGGTTGTCAGCCTTACGCACCGGCCACTTCTACCACCCCCTCCCCCCAAGAAATGCTTCTGGTACTCATTTCTGTTAGAGGCTGAGTCGACAATGACACCAGCTGGGATCGAACCAGCGACCTTCCGATTTGTAGCACAGCACCTTAACCACTGTGCCACCGCGGCCCCCTAATGTCTGTGCAAACGACTGTAAATTTGGTTGGCAGTACGAGCAAAGAGTTTTGGTAGCAACAGATGCTTGTTTAGGGTGAACCAGCTTTGAAGTAATGTAATGAAAAGTACATAAAATAGTGAGAAATTTTACAAAATTAACAGACATTTAGCACACGTGTATCGTAAAAATGTGGCTCCTCATGGTCTCTCCTCTACGTAACACACGTGTCGGTCCATCCATTTCGCTGGAAAGTTATCCCAGAGAAACGACGTGGGAATATTAAAATTGTAGCCTGCGACAGTTCTCGTCTTCTTGTGCCACTGCTGTCGCTGTCAGCCCACGGAACAGGTCAGTGCCTTAAATTGTTGTACGGTCTGAATCGAATTTAAATTTTATCGGCAGGTTCTAGTGGAAGTCTCCAATACAAAATTTCATTAAAATCCGCACCGTGTGAGCTGAGGTGTTCCATGCGGACGGAAGGACAGACGGGCACGATGAAGCCAATAGACGCCTTTAGCGATTTTGCGAAAGCGCCTAACATCGACAGCGCCATTGTGAACCAACAGTGATATGCACTTCGGCCCCATTGTTGTGATAGCCACTTTACTGTTCACAATGATAGGGATGTCACAAATACTAAATTTCTCTGTACTTATATGTTTTGTAAGGATTTCGAAAAACATGCTTTTCTGCCTATAAAACACATTGTTATTTGTAATTAAGACGGAGTCTGTTTACTGAGCGGTACGAAATGAACCTTCATTTATAATTCAGGCTAACCCTTATCCTGCTAACGTCGAGAATATGGTGAGATCCTAATAATGCCAGCAAATGACAGGTGGGATTCAATTCGGCGTTAAAAGGGTTAACCGTAGTCTTCAAAATGTGGTGCCGTAGCTGGCGCTGTTAGGCGCCGGCATGCCACAGCAGAAGACCGGGTTCCATCCCAGGTTAGTCCCTGTAAGATTGATAGTGCACAAAGTGGCTCCGGATCTCCCCTGTCATTATCACTCCACCATTGCTCCATACTGATTTCCATCTACATGCTGCTCGTAGCAGAATGACACATCTTCATAGATGGAACAGACAGAGTGTTCCAAAATGTCGGTATATAAAATGCAGACGCCGGGGAATCACCCAAAAGAAAAAAATGCAACAAGGACATGAATGCCTGACTGTATTTTTTAAAGATGTGTTCAGTTAACGGGAGTAAACAGCGTCGGCGATAGACTAGTTGAAGAGTATGCCTACGGAGCGTCGATGGAGTGACGCCGAGAGCAGCAGCACAAGTACCCTGTCACAGTGCCACTTCGTCCACCACAAATTCCACGCAGGTTAACCTGGGATCCAGCCCCTTCCTCGGTATTTATTACTGTTGTATGTGAAACAATGTCAGCTTCTGGCAGTGGCTGTACTGCAACATGTCATTTTCCGGCAGTGGCTGTGCTGCAACATGTCATCTTCTGGCAGTGCCTGTGCTGCAAAATGTCGTCTTCTGGCAGTTGCTGTGCTGCAACATATCATCTTCTGGCAGTGCCTATGTTGCAACATATCTTCTGGCAGTGTCTGTGCTGCAACATATCTTCTGGAAGTGGCTGTGCTGCAACATTTCATCTTCTCGCAGTGCCTGTGCTGCAACATATCTTCTGACAGTGGCTGTGCTGCAACATGTCATTTTGTGGCAGTGCCTGTGCTGCAACGTATCCTCTGGCAGTGCCTATGCTGCAACATGTCATCTTCTCGCAGTGCCTGTGCTGCATCATATCTTCTGGCAGTGCCTATGCTGCAACATATCTTCTAGCAGTGCCTGTGCTGCGACATGTCATCTTCTGGAAGTGGCTGTGCTTCAACATATCCTCTGGCAGTGCCTATGCTGCAACATGTCATCTTCTCGCAGTGCCTGTGCTGCAACATATCTTCTGGCAGTGCCTGTGCTGCAACATGTCATCTTCCGGCAGTGCCTGTGCTGCAAAATGTCATCTTCTGACAGTGCCTGTGCTGCAACATGTCATTTTCTGACAGTGCCTGTTCTGCAACATGTCATCTTCTGGCAGTGGCTGTGCTGCAACATGTCATCTTCTGGCAGTGCCTATGCTGCAACATATCTTCTAGCAGTGCCTGTGCTGCAACATGTCATTTTCTGGAAGTGGCTGTGCTGCAACATATCCTCTGACAGTGCCTATGCTGCAACATGTCATCTTCTCGCAGTGCCTGTGCTGCAACATGTCATCTTCTGACAGTGCCTGTGCTGCAACATGTCATCTTCTGGCAGTGCCTGTGCTGCAACTTGTCATCTTCTGGCAGTGCCTGTGCTGCAACATGTCATCGTCTGGCAGTGCCTGTGCTGCAACATGTCATCTTCTGGCAGTGCGCGTGCTGCAACATGTCAGCTGTTTGAAAGTGTCTCTGTGTTCAAAAACAGTCAATTCCAGAGTGAATACTGTCCGAGCAGTTCTCTGCAGTTGTATTCGCAAAGAATGTCTCTTGAGAGTGTCAGAGATAAGCTGATTGTGAGTCTGTCTGTCTGTCTGTCTGTCAGCACGTGTGGATCACGTGGGATCAGAAAAGTGTTCTATCGAATGTCATTTATTTCAGTGCTTAAATATTTCCTGTCACCAAATGAATGATTAGGAAAACGTCGATTTATATTCCTAAGTTCGCTAATTTCACGCTTGAGGCGCTGTTACATCCGGAGAGACAAAAAACCAGTCCTGTTTCTCTGGTGCATGCAAACTGCTGCAGCGGGTGATGGATGCCGGTCCTGCGGTCAGCCCAACTTCTCCCTGGACCGAACACACGATGATTAACGATGAGCGGGCTGAGGGGCGGGGGAGACAGGTCGACAGTATATAACTTAGTTGGCTGCTGCAGGGTGCTCAGTAATTCTGGTTTCTCTTGACAGGCAGTAGGGAGTAGGCAGTGAAGTAACTGAAATTGGTCTTCTTTAGAGGTTTGTAGTTGCTCAGCTCCTAAAGGAATTATCCCAGTCTTATGGAGGCCAAATGTTCTTTCCCGTGTCAACAACAGCCCGCCACTCTCTCTATTCTCAGGCAGACATGTCCAGTCAAACACCGTCCATTCCAAATTATTCAACACAACAGTCAATCAACGTTACATTATTGCGACACATGGCGTTGTGTAAAAGTAAAGAAGTCCCGTTACAGGGCCGGGGGGGGGGGGGGGGG
>Ga0123354_10010492_pt1 | contig 14273 bp, 7 predicted proteins | sample TergutLab28metaG_2_FD_97872 | JGI IMG/M metagenome (GOLD analysis project Ga0123354, IMG submission 97872) | Labiotermes labralis P4 segment gut microbial communities from Petit-Saut dam, French Guiana - Lab288 P4 | ecosystem: Host-associated > Arthropoda: Insects > Digestive system > Gut ... | reverse complement strand
GTAATAAGATCTAATGGCACCTCTGTTTTATACATAGCTATATTAAGAATGTTAGCGTTTGGGATCACACAATGCATTTTAAACATTGTTAATTTAAGGATCTGTATCTTAGAAGGGCCTGAATATGACCCAGTAAGGGTCGAAACATGTTGCGCTAAATAATAAATAAACACAGAAAATTTGTTGTGTTTGACTGACACACTATACATTCATATAAATAAATTCTGTAAATACTCGTAGATCACAACACCAGTACAGCCTGTATTACTCTCACGAATTCGACTGCCGTGCAGAAACGCAATGCATAATTTCTTTGAAATCCTATCCTCAGTTTTGCGGACCAGTAAAGGGTACGGTCCAAACGTACACGCACGGCTGTCGCTTATGCTTTAATTTTAAATATTTCTTGTAGAGGACGCAAAACCCCATTAAAACGTGAACCAGAAAAACAGGCATACAGCATGAAGAATTGTCGTTCTGAGATTCAGCTTCATGCCTGATGGTAACGACGCGTCACTTTGGACGCTGCAGCAATTATATTCTGTTTTGTGCCCACCCCATGTCGTGCCACTGGCACATTCGGGGGCTTGTTACAACTTAACATGGCTCCCATGGGAGATGTGTCGTGACGGGTTAAGCTTCTACTGAACTGGGATATGAGTTTGGTGCTGTGGTCCAGCCAATCAATCAATAAATCATGCAGCTTACACGAGATATGGTTAAAAATCGCTAGTCACGGTGACTTCCTTTATTGACAGAAAAATTTACATGCTTATTTTGCACGACTGTGAAAACCGGTTTTCCCCTCATTAAAGGAAAAAAAATAAATTATAACACTTTGACAGTGACACTGTACTTGATACAGCATTTTATGTCTGTGCGAAAATTTATCGCCCATTGTAAAGGGGAAAATCTTAATGGCATATGTCGAACTTTGATTTTTATTGTAACAGGATGAAGTGCACTTGCACCTAAACATCACCAGAAGTTTATTCATTGGATGTTATTAATTAAATAAATATAATTTCCTGCAAATCCTTTGTATCTACTCCGTTTCTTTACCAGTATTATTTACGCGTTCCTTGCTTTTGTATATCCATTACACCTTCACACAACCACGGATTCTTGAATTTACAGATATTCAAAAAATACAGTTTTGTCAATCCCAAAAGTCTTGTTATAAAAGTTTTACATTCCTCAACAAAATATTACGCGTTTTCACTATTTTAAACGCCTGCAATTTATACTGAAGAGTAATGTGTGTAGGTTGGTAGAGTGCTAGGAATTTTCAGAAGAAGGAACTGTGTCCATCAAAAATGCAGGGGTATGAAGATGGACGGGGGCAGCATATTTCTCCGAAAAGTTAGTAAAAATGTATGACACAAGAACGCGCCACTTACCGGAATACCATGTCTTAAAACCAATGTGTAATTCCTGCACGTAACCTAAGCTAACCTAACCCTAACCCTAACCTAACCTAACCCATTCTCAAAGGCGCAGTTCACAAAATGAGAGAACGTAAGACGTTCGATTTCAAGCTATAACGACGATTATTATTATGATTATTAAATGGATGTACATTTTGAACTAAGGTCCTATCACGCAAACGGTTTCCAAAAAAAAAAACTAAGAGTAACCAAATTTGAGGCAAATACCTTCCGATACAAATCACGGAATTTACCACGAAGAGCTGAAACCCGTATAGCATCTTCCTCTTTACAAATCACAGCAAATTACCCCCCTATGAATGTCATCCAAACGAACCTTCCTTCAGGTTTTCCCACCAAAATCACCTACGCACTTCTGTATGCCCCACCAATACCACTCTTCTCGGTCACCTTATCCATCTTGATGCATGCACACTAGCAGGATTTGGCAATTAGTGAACACCAAGCTGACCCTGACGACGTACGAGTACCAGACAGTGGTAATCACTAACATGTTATTGTCCATTCACTCTTGAGAGAAGATCACTGCACAAACTGCAACAGTAATTCAACCCTTCACATACTTTCCCGCTTCCACCCGCGTGAGGCATTTGCCCGTTATTGTACATCCCCGTGGGTTAAAACGTATTTTTAATCCGGAGATTCTAGTTTTACTTAAGAGGTTATTCTTACAACAACAACAAAAAGTTCGAGAATCGGTCATTGAATATAAAAACAAATATAGTAATGCGAAAAACAGAAAGCACAAAATCACACACACTCATGCGTACAAAATAAACTTTTGTACTAAATAATATTCGCGTCACATGAACAAAAAAGGGAGCCGTTAGTTTAAGCTTCAGTAACTCCCACGAAGAAATTAGTCTTACGCTGTTAAGGCAGAATACATCTTAATGTCTTTTCGCAGTTAATGAACGGTAAACAACAACACCTAAATTACTGCATGCACTGTCGATAACCGGTACATAATTATTCGGCGAGGTTTAATTCACATGAAAGCTCATAAGAGAGTGTGGTTTCCTGTAAACTACGCATCTGCTATGTAACCAAAATTCTGGACATAGTACGGTCTGGGCCTAAACCGTCGCTGTATCTATTACGTAATATATGGATGTCAATGTTTGAATCACTAGGCTTCTCCTGACTGCTTTCGGCATCATGTTTCTCTTTCTCTGTCTTCGCTGTGTGGTTCATCTTGTTTTCATTTCACTCCAATTCTCTCCGATTGTCTCAATTCTCAAGCACGTTCTAAAACCACAATAGCAATTCAAATCCCCCACGAGTGCCTTTATATGCCCGCACTTTATAGCTACACAGCCGCATAGCTGCGCACACCCTGCAACGGCAAGCTGATAGTATATACGGTATGTAAGAGGGAGTGCGCCAATAAATATTGTTTACAGGAAACTCGGTCCATGAACTGCAGTCCGTAGAAGAGAGTTATTGTTATTGTTGTCTTATAGGTATAAAATACGCTGAATTATTAGTGTCGGATTGGCTGGAACATTTTACTTCCAGACAGTAAATAGAATGGGTCAAAATACTTCATGAATTAGAGTATGAAACTGCTTTAAAGTATGTCGATTACAAGTGCCGGGTGATCCGTGTGGTGTGGCTGCTATTGCAGGAGATGATTTCCTGGGCGTCTGTAGTAAAGAAAGGAAATACGTCCGTCTGATTCGGAGTCCTGACCGCTTCGAACTTGGAATTAAAGGTAAGGATTATTGAAGATACATGAAATAAACGGTAAGGATTATTGAAGATATGCGAAATAAAATGTAAGAATTATTGCAAATTCATTAAATAAAAGGTAAGGATTATTGAAGATACATGAAATAAACGGTAAGGATTATTGAAGATACGCGAAATAAAAGGTATGGATTATTGAAAATTCATTAAATAAAAGGTAAGGATTATTGAAGATACGCGAAATAAAGGGTATGGATTATTGAAAATTCATTAAATAAAAGGTAAGGATTATTGAAGATACTTGAAATAAAAGATAAGTATTATTGAAGATACATGAAATAAAACAATCTACAAACACATTACCTGATAAAATGAAGATATAAACTTAACATTATGAAAGAAACAGCTTTTAATTTAAAAGACACTTTCAACGAAGCATATTTTCGAAAATCCTCTCCCCCCCAGCCGCAAAGCACTTTGCTGCTCATTTGTGAACAGGCAGTTCACAGGAATGAGACAACAAAATTAAAAAACCCCTACAGCACCGTAACCATTGAGAAGAACATGACCCATGTTGATAGGCAATTTTTTTTGTCACGAAGACATATATAATAATCTCGCAAAATAATATCCACAAATCACGACTCACCCTGTAATTAATGAATTTAAAACTTTATCTCATCTGACACATCAGTTCAGTACTTGATACCGTATACCCCTCAATATGCACGTAAATTACGGCACATTAGAGCTAAACATGGATGAAATATTACAGATGAATTTTCTGTTGCGTATGTTCAGGCAGTAAATAGAAAGTACATAGTTACTTAAATTAAGATCTGAGGAACTGTTATGAAATCTGGATTATACGGAAAGCCTTCTGGTTGCAACGTTGATTATCCTGATGCAGAAATATAGGCTTTATCAATTTTAAATTCCAAGATACATTTCATAGCACTTCAAATGCAAATGAATCTAACTTTTCAGTGTCGAGTTGTAACAGAAGTGCATATCTAGACAATAGGTGGGATGTATTTAATCAGGTCTTTTAAAAGTATAATACATTGTTAAGAAAATTTTATTACTATACACTATTTTATTTTCTACGATACATTTTATAATTGAAAAGACTAAATTTCATTTCATCAACGCGTCACGATACAATATGTACTGCATAACATACAATTTTAAATTTTCAAATTCCATATCGACAAGACTGCAAGATGTGCAATAATACGGACGTGAAATACAACAGTGGGGCACAAGAAAAAAAGTCACAGGAATGGGAAGTAAAGACAGGATATGTACGTATAACGTAACACCGAGGTGCATTTGTGCAAACTTTTTGCAGTAAAAAGCAATAAATATTAAACAATCTAAGTGTATGTTTGTAGCCTTATTTATCTAGCATACAAAGCGCATGCGCCATATTATATATTTCATTTGTGACCTGTCTGGTTCTAACTAATTTTTCCACATAATCTCATAAACGGCACGATTATCTGAAAAAAAAATCCTGAATATAAAATATGTATTTTGCTTTTCTCTACAAATTATGTATGAAACATTTCTCATTCTAATAAGAACTGAGAGAGGTATAATCATAAGTGTATATTGGTCTTCACGTAAAGTACCAGTTATTCTTGTCAGACTTTAATTAAATCTTACTTTTCTGAATAGACTTCCGAAGACTGCTCAAAAATCTAATTTCATCATAATCCGTCCAGTGGGGGCCGGGACGTTCCATGCGGACGGACAGACATGAAGAGGTTAATGGTCGCTTTTCGCAATTTTTCGAAAGCACCTAACAACTATACACATCCGATAGAGTGTGTAAAGAAGATACAATTTAAAATCAGGTATCAGATGAAAACTTGGAAAGACAAAAGAGGCAATGAATTATAAATTTTGAAGCCGATATACGCGTTTTAACCTTCTGACGCCTAATGTCAACTATAGTGGTCGTACCGCACCGCTAACCTCTAAAGTTGCATTTTATATATTTATTCAACAAATATAAGTAGTGAATATTTTAAACACGGTATATACTCTCCGTTTTTTTCCTTCAAAATGCAGTTTGTTTCATAATTCTAACGTATTTGGTTCCTGTATTATTCACATTTTATATACAGGTGTGCTAAAATTAAAAAAATAATTCCGGCGTCGAAAGGTTTAAGTCGTCTATTCCATAAAAATCATTTATTTTTAAATGTGTTTAAAATGCATGCAAGGTTAGTTTTGGTATTATCTAGTTGTGCTAGTAAGTACATTAATTTCTTCAAAAAAATCCAACTATTCAGTTAATTAATACAACATCCTTAAAAACGGGATCGTAATAACAGCAACACAAGTTACTTAACATTTCAGGAATTTAAAAAATTTCGGACCTCATAAAGTTATCAGATCCAGTGGACTGAAGAGCATGTAAATGTACAATTGTGAGGCGTAGTTGTTAAAGAATTCAATTACTTACAGATACTTCTGTTGTGTCTAGAAAAAAAAATATATTCAACACCCATCTTAATATCATCCTACAATCCAAGCCTAGTCTTTCAAGAAATATGTTTCCGACTGAATTTCTATTATAATGCGCATGTAGCTATAACATGACAGAGTTAATTGTATCGAACGCCTACAAATATGACCAAATGCAAATAACTGATCTAATGGGAACAATTTTTAAGCGAGAGTTGAAAAATGAAACGAATCCATTTAATCCTTCACGAGATTAAAATTTGATTGTTACCGGTATTTTGTAATTAAATTTCATGCTTTGTCACGAAGTCTTTTATGAGTCCAACTTTAAATATCACATGTTTTGAAGGTACAACGTTGCATTTCTGCGGAACTCGATTTCCAGCTACATTTTCCTTAAAATAGAACCTTCAACTTCAGATTTCCCATAGGATTCTAACGAATACAGAAGATACGAGGTAGAGAAATTCTAATCTCATTTTCTTCTGGAACATATATCAAGTTAAATACATTGAGGTATTGAACTCCAAATACTAATACAAACATAAACACATGAACTTCTATCGCGCACAATCTGTATGTCCAACTTCTTATTTTTGCCCTTAGCATTCAACGCGCCAATCATTGTCCTGCATATATACTGGTGGTGTAATGTATTAACAACATCAGTCAAGACCATCATCAGTGGCTCGCCGCATGACACGGAATTTTATTACCTAAACAGTAAAATTTAAGTATACAACATTAGCCACATTCAATAATGTCGAGAGCAAACTGCTCTTTTTAATCCAGACCAGCTTGTATTTACTCAATTCAAAACTCGGTTGCATTGTTATCTCTTTACCGATGTATGGTGTTCACTGCCATAGAGAGAGACGAAATCTATTTGAGCTTTAAGGTAAATGACAAAAATCCGAAATTTCAAATGTCTCCGACACTGTAATTGGAAAAATATCAATGAGAGTGCCACCGAAAATGAACAAATAAGCTGCACTTTCAAACCTGTGGCCTAGACTATTAACCTGAGGACCGTCGAAGGCTTCCGGCAAGAGCAAGAGATTTTCTGTATTGTAAAACATCCAGGCAGTCTTTGGGCAGATCCCAAACACTTCTCCACTTTACGTACCTGAAGAGCTATTGGAGCGGTTAAAAACCGACAGGGGTCTGTAGCCGACCACGTAGCTCTATTCAACTGTGTCGTCCTGCAATGTTATCGTCCCGGTTCTGGCATGCAGCTCAAACACATGGGAAATTTTACAACAAATTACGAGGTGCTAATGTGAAACATAATTACGTAACTTACAGGAACTCAAAACTGAAACTGAACACGGTGCAATTCGAACATTAAACCCTTCATGGAGCTATAAAGTGTTGAACACAAGGCAGGGTTAAAGCGCCAGCAGTAAAAGTGAATATTCATCTCCATATAAAGCTGAGGTTAAAATGGGTGCAATTTACATTCACTCCCCACATGTGTTCATGGTGTGTAGGGTGCTTTTACCTACACATTATGTCAATTCCTAGTTTATTTTAACACATCCTATTTTACAATAGCACACTAAAGAATTCTATAAATCAACAAGGGCCTTTAAATTAATAATAATTCGACGCAATTGAATCCAGTTTATTTACGTGCTGAGTCAATAGCCCGAGGGCCAATTACACAGGCAGCACAAAATAGATGCAATATACGAGTACACAGGTAAATCTTAATAAACGCTTTAAAGGACTGAAGATACAAATAGAGGCAAAGCATATAAAATTAATTATTAAGTGGATCTTAGAAAAAATACTGTATGAGACACAATACGCAATAAGAAATAGAGCAAATTACAATAGTGAATAATGCCTAGAAACCATCGAAACAGAAGGAATTAACAGACAGAAAGAACAGACAGTGGTTAATAGTATGATCCAGAGTGTAAGAAAATGTATACAATGAATTGGAATAAAATAACTTTGTCATTAATGGTATCAATTGCACTGAAGAGGGCAATAGCCATAGTCACACACGACGATGGACTGGCCTTAGGACGAAAGTAGAACATTAAATATCGAGTGGTCTCTGACTATTGTTTCAATATCCATTTTTTGAATAATAAACATTCAAGAGACATATAGGTGGAGAAGAAAGAAACCGAAAAGATTTTAATATATAAAAAGACCTTACAACAGAGTAGACCTAGACAACATACCACGACAGCATGACATCAAAACATGACAGACAACAGCCACATTAGACACTGCGCACACATTTCGAAGAGCACTAATGTAAAAGTACAAAACATTTATCATGTAAAGCAGCACCACATGAACCGTACATTGTAATCACTGAATATCTGCAAAATTATGTACCTCAGAAACGTGATTTGTTACGATTATGTGATTGTAAATACCATGAATAAAGGTGATGACAGATAACAGTAATAAAATAATAATAATAATAATATGTTTGAGAAGGAAAGGAGGAGGAAGAGTCGTGTTACAAATTGAAACGACATATAAAGCAGAGATAATCAATACTGCAGAATATATGAACACAAAATATACAGAAGACCAGTTTGTAAACATTGTTAAAGTCGCGAAAGCAATCAAACAAACATTAATTCTAAAATTAAAGCGGCAGAAAGGCTGCAGAATAATTAAACCAATCAAATGAGAACAGTGACACAAAAAAGGAAGCCATTGAACACATACAAGCAAAATTAGAGCAGTCGTTAAATAAAAATGGGAAAGCAATTAATGCATGTCCAGTATGTTAGAAGTATGGATTGACAGCATAGTAGCGTAGAAGATACTATTCTATGGCTGCAGAGGGGAGATCTGAAGGGAGAAACTGAAAGTTAAATAATAGCATCACAAGATCAGGCATTACAAACCAAATATCATGCAACAAAAATATTACAAACAGAAACAGATAACACATTTAGACTCTGTAGACAATCTGATGAGACAGTGGAACACATCGTATCAGCAAGCCCAATACTGACAAAAAAACAACACATAAAGAGTCATGATAGAGTGTGTGCTCAGCTACACTTTAACATATGCAAGGAAATAGGGCTAAAGTTAGACAACGAGCACTGGTATGACTATGTATTGTACCAAAATCAGCTGAAACAAGTCATGGAGTGAAGGATACCATATTATGGAACCAACAAGTACGAACACACAGAAATACTCCTAACAATAAACCGCACATCATAATCCATGATAATAAAAAGGGAACATGTATGTTAACCTCTTTAAGACAACCGGTTACTTTACGTACCATCAGGTTTAATATTTAAAAATTCTACATGGTGCTCACATTTTGTTTGTGTCGTGTACAGACCTCTGAATAAACACAAATTTTTTCCTTGTACATCCTTAACTGATGAATATTTTATAATCGAGGAAGAGAGTGTTTACCGCGCGGTACGAACTGAGTCCATATATAGAACAGATTACGCTTCGGTCTTTCAAGACTTAGTAGATGTTACAAACCACGAAGAAAGAAATCTCATCAAGAAAGAAGCAGAGAACATTTTAAAATATAAGGACCTCATAACAGAAATTCAGCGCATGTGAAATGTGAAAGCAAAAGTGATACCGGTAATAGCAGGGGCGACTGGAACCATTTAAATCACTCGGATAATACCTGAGCAACATACCGGGAAAGCAAGAAATTAAGGAACTGCTAATAACCGCCATATTGGGCACTGCACACATACTGCGGACATGTTAATGTAAAAGTATAAAAGATATTTCGCGGGCGAAATAACATTACATGTAGCACAAATTGTAAACAGAGAAGAGCTGCAACATTATATACCCTAGAAACATGGTTTGTTTCAGGTATATAATTGTAAATACCGGGCATAAAAGTGATAACAACATGATGATGATAATAATAATAAATTCACCTATTACCTAAGTGTTCTTCCCTTTCGTATCAGCCAGTTACCAGACGATTATACAGCGTTCTGAGAGCTACAAAAGTCCGCAATTTAAAAGACAGTTACATACGCAAGGCCATCAAATAATGTTTTGTCAGCCTGACGCTAGGCGTTTCGATATCTCACTGCCTAGCAGGTATACACTGCCGTTAAGTGCCAAATGATTAATACACCTCGACAATACATAAGCGAATATGAGTTTAATGTCGTAAGTTTCAATTTTTAATAAAAAATAAGAATAAATTGCTGTAATATCTCGCAGTTTACTAGGCAGTACGTATGAGTTAAGCAGCTAAAGTTGTTTCCCTTTGTTATTTACATTTTGTAGGAATATGTAAGAAGAAAATCAAATGTTGACATAAGTCTCTATCAGCTTACCGCAATAATTGATTAAAGGTGTGATACTGCATACTTTACCGACATTCGAGATCCTCGCGGCGGTTATTATAAATGTTACTGTCCTTGGTGAAATGACGCGGTACACTTTGGTATACATGTCCCAGAAGACAGTAACATTATATTGTCTATGGCGCATATTATTGTGGTGAAATTTGGTTCAGAAATTGGGTGCCTCATCTCTGGGTTGTTGACTGGAACACATTTTGTTCCAAACAAAGGTGGGCTACACAGAGACGAGCCTTAACCTACCCGCCAATTTCCATATTTAATAACGTCTCTACACTCTGTACACAACATATGTAGTGCATACGCACACACAGGAATACACATACTCATATTTTACTACAAAATGACATGCTACCCTTGATATTTGGTTGAGAACACTGTCTGGAGTGGTTGATAATTACATCACAAACCGCTTAACAAGTATAACATAAACCTAGCACCGTTGTGTGCCCACGAAATAAGTCTCAAAGAAACAGGACTGGATTTTCCTGACTCAGGACAGGAAAAGACGCCCGGGTCTTGTGAATGCGGTAACTGACACTCGGGTTTCATAAAACGCGGGAAAATTCTTGACTAAGAAATGACCTCTTAGTTTCTCAGGAATAAATCTGCTCCAAGGAATTAGTTGGTTGGTTGGTTGGTTGGTTAGTTAGTTAGTTAGTCAGTCATTTGTTTGGGTAGTGTAAAATCATGCCAATTAAGAAGTCAGCTGATGTGTAGGTAGCAGGTAAAGTTGGACTACTTATCAAACACATAAATATGAACCTAAGAATGATTATATGGTAAATTTAGAATGTTTAGTCCGAATCCATAGGATCTGACGATGGTACATTGTTTAAGGGCATGTCCTTTGTTTTTGAACTTTGTCCATCGTCGAATTTTGAAATGAAGCAGTATGTTTCAGAAGCCTATCAGGTGCTTTCCTTCCCTGCAGATGGAATCAGAGGTGGGTCCCTAAACTTTATGTTTCATTAAAAATTAGACGACTGGTAAAGTCCAAGAAAGATTATGTCAGAGGGTTTAGGTTTATACTAATAATTCCATATAGTATAGCCCTTCTTCAAGACATCATAAGCATTCATCCAATCAGAAATTTTCAGCATTCTCCGGAAAGCAAATGCTCCTTACAAACTTCACAGCAGCTCGTCAGCTGACCACTTCGCAAGTCAGATGAATCTTCTGACTTCCGCCTCAATACTTTGCCGTCTCAGTGAGATGGAGGTTGTATTCCGTTGGGTTCAGACGGTGGTATGTCGCCATTAAACCACCAAATTTTTAGCCGCGCTCGCAAAATTCCGAAAAACGACTATTAGTTTCATCATGCCTATATGTCCGTCCTTCTGTTCATCCGTCCGCACGGAACAATTCGGCTCCCACACAAAGGATTATCATGAAAATTTATATTTGGTTATTTTTCGAAAATCTGTCACGGAAATTCAAGTTTCATTAAAATCGGACAATAATAGCGGGTACTTTAAAGACCTATATACATTTATGACAATATCTCGCTCAGGTCTTCCTAGAATGAGAAATATTTCAGACAAAATTGTTGAGAAAATGAAAGCACATGTTTTATGTTCAGTAAGTTTTTTCCCCCCGAAAATCATAATGTTTATGAAATAATGTGGAAAAATATGGTAGAGCCAGAGAGGTCACAGACGGCAATACAATACGACGCATGCCCATTTCATGCTGGATAACTACGGCTACAGACACACACTAAGAATAAGTAATAATTATTGCTTTTCGACGGCAAGAATGGTTAGCGAACGCGCCTCAATTTAACGTTGATATGCAAATTTCCTGTCTTTTTTTATTTTTTTCCAGTGTCCAGTATTCCACAGTACAAACATCGAAATCATTTCGGATATGTACTCCATTTCCATCACCACGTAACAGACTAGTCAGGCTCCTACTTATTTAAACCATTAGATTAGGATGTTGCCAGTTACAGGGTCAGAGACGGAGAACAGCTCTTTTCCCCATCCTTTTATAAACGACTGGGACCAAGTTTCCAAAACGATGTGTTGAATTTCAGTGTTTCTAAACAATTAACATTTAACTATCACCAAATATCTGAGTAATTTTAAATAACACGGACAATTTATTATCCAGACAAACAAAGGCACAACATATATATATCAACAATATTTTATGTAACCTTAGCACTCCTACATGTTTCAATGCATCTACATCATCTACAAGGAGTCTTATACAAAAAAAACCATTTAAATTATTTTTGTAACTTTAGCAAAATAGAAGTAGAATGCTCCCCGAAGATGATATGGATGCATCGAAACATGTAGGAGGGCTAAGGTTACATAAAATATTGTTGATATATATATATATATATATATTGTGCATTTGTTGGTCTGGATAATAAACTGTAAAAAATGCGCGGTATATATATCAAAACATGGATAATGTTTGCCAAAAAGTTATGGTGGACACCGCCTTTCGTTGACTCCTTTTAAACAAAACAGATGATCCTGATGGCACTGCATCCGTTTATTTAACATGCTTATTTTTCACTGTTCACTGTAGCAGCCCGCCATACGTTGACGCTGTATCATATTTCGCGCTGTCAGCCACAATTTACGACATGGTTCACAAACTTTGTGTCAGCGGTCAGTGCGTTTGTACACACTTCATCATATTCCAGCTGAACAGCGGCTCCTGAATCGTTGGATTAAATCGCGCTTCATCTTTACCGTAGCGTAGCACAGTACACAATGCAACGTGTAAAAAAGGAATGGTAAATTTTTTATTGTTCATTCCGTGCGTTTATAATACCAGACTCACGATATTAAACCAACAAAATGCACAAACTTTTTGCATAGATATTTATGCTATAAAATCACACTTATCATTCCTACATGTTTCGGTCCGCAAGGGAACATCATCAGGGAATTTAGCCAAAGCAACACAGCACAAAATCCAATTAGCCACTTTTGAACACGACTGATGTGGTTATTGCAACTGTCGTTCTACGTTTCAGTTTTATGTACATTTTGTATATTTATGTATTTTAAATGCTTTGTTCATGTTTATATTTTAACCATTTTAATGCTTGTTAACATTAATTTCCATTGTATAAAGATCCATCACATTAATCCAACAACTCTACAAACAAATGCCTACATTCTTACACACCGTGTCAGTTGTGTACAAAAGTGAATAATTCTGTTTTATGGTGCATTACTTCGGTTTTATTCCCTGATGATGGTACCTCGCGGACTGAAAAGCCTACGAATATTAAGTGTAATATTGCTGTACAATTATCTAAGGACCAAGTTGGTGCACGCTGACTGTTTAGTGTCGTCAGTCTGTAAGAGTGGGATTAACTATACATGGAATACTCGAAATAGCATCCAAGTTATTCTGAATTTAGGGTAATAATGAATCATGACTTTGCAAATTGTACAGTCAGTACAGCATATCCCGGTCGTGGTTTCCAGACGTTATCCTTAGTTCACCCACACAAAGGCCAGTAAAGTATTACTGTTTCATCACAACCGTTACTGGACATGTTCTGGTACATCATCTACACCAAGCAGCGTTACAAAACCATAGTATTTATATCACTGCCTTCAGAATTTCACATCTCATATAAACTGCATGTTGTCAGGACAATGAAAACGCCATTAAACACACACAAAGTGCTATCAACCTGTTAACAACTCGAGCGCATGAGCGTGATATGACGCTCCCCGTCGTGATGCTGTCACAAGCAGTCTGCCTGTGTCAGCATAACCATGGAGTAAAGGTTAACAAATGCCGAGCAGGTAGACACACACACACGCGTTATTCTCGACATGGACGAATTTAATAACGCGCAGCTTACGCAATGTTTCTTAATTCTTGGAGCGCAAAAAATGCCCGCAACGAGTGTCGTTTTAATTTTTGCATATCTTTAGCAAAGTCCGGTTTTTAATTTTTATACACATGACAAATTTTGCCACTCACTACAAAAGTTGGCTAATTGCGAAATGGCAGTCTGCTTGCAGTGATCCAAGACACGTCCGTGTCTGTATCTCCTATACATGCCTAAATATTTAGAGCAGCACCCAAATAAAGCAGCAGCCAGAAAACTCCCCTACGCTGGTGCGTACAGTAGGGCCAGTAGGCATACTGGACACTGTATTTGTGCCTTACGTAATTTATAAGAGACTAAAGCCTACCTTCTATAAAGGAAACTAGCTTCTGTTCCCCAGAAATAAATTTTTATTTCAATACAACAACAACAAGCCCATCGAATTATGGTCTTTCTACAATAGTCCCCCCCCCCCCCGTGACGCCGCGGCCCAACGCGGGCCAT
>Ga0123354_10010491_pt1 | contig 14273 bp, 11 predicted proteins | sample TergutLab28metaG_2_FD_97872 | JGI IMG/M metagenome (GOLD analysis project Ga0123354, IMG submission 97872) | Labiotermes labralis P4 segment gut microbial communities from Petit-Saut dam, French Guiana - Lab288 P4 | ecosystem: Host-associated > Arthropoda: Insects > Digestive system > Gut ... | reverse complement strand
GGCTGCCCGCTTGGCGCAGTGGCGGGGGGGTATCAACCTCCGATCATATCGCTGCACTTCGGCCCCCCCCGCCATTGCGCCAAACGGTTGATAGGCGAAGTTTCGCGAAGCGAACGAGCCTACTACCTTGGCGGGCAGCCCGATAGGCTGAAATGAGCGAAGCGAAATTTCAGCCTATCTCCTAAATATACGCATGTTTTCACCGGATTCGCTATAAAAATATTGATGAATAGTTTCTTCATAAATCTTTGTCAACAAATTATTTATGATTTTTTCACTTGATCTCGCATTCCGTATATCCTTTCTGTGTTTTTCAAAAAAAGAAATACAAAATACGCATCATATTTTCTCGTCATTTTACGTACAAATGTATAACATTTTTTTCAATCATTTGCGAAAATAATTAAATATTTTCATGTATATTTGCAGAAAAATCAAAAAAATGAAAAATATATCTCACTTAATCATCATAACCATTGTGGCTGACATTAACCCTGTCGGAAACGAAATCGGCATCAAACCTGCAGCCGACATTGATTGTCTTTTTCCTTATTTTTTGCTGAATAAAAAAAAAAACATAATTTTGTATTGAAATAGTTGAAATGCTATTTTATTTAACTGCTTTGAAAGTTAAATATCAAGTATTATTTCGAATATATTGATGGACCAATTTCTTCAACAACTCAACGAAAGCCAGCGGGAAGCCGTTCTGTACATCGGCGGTCCGGGTTTGGTCATTGCCGGAGCGGGCTCCGGTAAAACCAGGGTTTTGACCTGCAAAATCGCTTATCTGCTGAAGAACGGAATTGCTCCTTATACGATTTTAGCCTTGACATTTACCAACAAAGCGGCTCGCGAAATGAAATCGCGGATTGCCCGAATTGTGGATGAAGATACTGCCCGACGCTTGTGGATGGGTACTTTTCATTCTATTTTTTCACGTATTTTACGCCGTGAAGCTGAGGCTTTCGGTTATCGTTCCGATTTTACCATTTATGATGCTCAAGATTCCAAAAATCTGATTAAGACCATCATTAAAGAAAAAGAGCTGGATGAAAAGATTTATACCCCGGCATTTGTTCAAGCCCGCATTTCTAAAATGAAAAATGCATTAATCACTCCCGAACTCTATGTCAAGGATAAGGAATTGATTGCTAATGATCGTTTTCACAATCAAGAAAGAACCGGAGAAATTTATTATACCTATTGGAACCGCTGCCGTACTTCCGGCGTTTTGGATTTCGACGATCTTTTGCTATATACCTATTTGCTATTTAAAGACTATCCCAAGATTATCGAACGCTACCGGAATCAATTCCGGTTCATCTTAGTCGATGAATACCAGGATACGAACGCGGTTCAGCACGAGATTGTTCGCCAATTGGCTGAAGAACACCGCAGAGTTTGTGTTGTCGGCGATGACGCCCAGAGTATCTATTCTTTTCGGGGAGCTACCATCGGAAATATCCTGAATTTCCGCAAAACTTATCCCGAAAGCAAATTGTTCAAATTGGAACAGAATTATCGTTCCACCAAAACGATTGTTAATGCGGCAAATACTTTGATAGAAAAGAATAAAGAGCAAATTCCGAAGACTATCTTTTCCGAAAATTCAACCGGAGATAAAATTCGGCTGCTCAGCGCCTATTCCGATTATGAAGAAGGATACAATGTCGCTTCGCGTATTGCCGAAATGCGGATGCTTCATTCCTATGAATACCAAGATTTTGCCATCTTGTACCGTACCAATGCGCAAAGCCGTATTTTTGAAGAAGCTTTGCGAAGAATCAATATTCCGTATCGGATTTACGGAGGACTTTCTTTTTATCAGCGAAAGGAAGTGAAAGACGTGATCGCTTATATGCGGCTTGTTATCAATCACAATGACGAAGAAGCGTTTAAGCGGGTTATTAATTATCCTGCCCGGGGAATCGGAGATACGACTCTGAATAAAATTATTTCCGCCTCAAGCCTCCATGAAGTCAGCCTCTGGGAAATTCTTTCTCGTCCGATGGATTACAATTTGAACGTCAACGGCGGTACGGCAAAGAAATTGGAAGGATTTCGGAATTTATTGGATAAACTGACGGCTGACAATGCAATTCAAAATGCGTATGAATCGGGACGCAGCCTTATCAAGCTGACGGGATTGCAGACCGAACTTTACAATGATCGAACCCCCGAAGGTTTAAGCCGTGTTCAAAACATAGAAGAGTTGATAAACAGCTTAAACGAATTTGTTTCTACCCGGTTGGAAGAAGGAAGACAAGACATCAAGTCGGGTGATTTTCTTGCCGAAATTGCTCTGCTAACCGATCAGGATACAGATAAAAGCGAACAATCCGATCGCGTGACGATGATGACGATTCATTCCGCCAAAGGACTGGAATTTAAAAACGTATTTGTTGTTGGTCTGGAAGAGGATCTATTTCCTTCCGAACGGATCAAAAACAATCCCAAAGAAATTGAAGAAGAACGGCGATTGTTTTATGTGGCGATTACCCGCGCCGAAGAAAATGTTGTTTTGACGTATGCCAAAAGTCGTTTTCGAAACGGACAATCGTGGACGAGTTTACCCAGCCGGTTCATTCACGATATCGATCCGGCTTATTTGCAATTGTCCGGCGCTCCTGCCCCTGCTCCGACATCGACTTTCAGAGGAGGAGAATTCAAGAAGTCTCCCGGTTTTTCCAAAAACGATGCAGCCGGTTTTTTTCATCAGTCTCCCACCCCTCAAAAGAAAGAGGTCGAAACCGTATCCGAAAGAAAAGTTGCGTCCATAGGAAATCTCTCCGTCGGTAACACGATTCAGCACGAACGATTCGGTTTAGGAAAAGTAATAGAATTAACAGGCAAAAATGAAAACGCAAAGGCAACCGTCGATTTTGAAAGCTTCGGTCGAAAACAATTGTTATTAAAATTCGCAAAATTCGATATTATCGAATCGTAATCAGACTATCTAAATGATTGATATCACGAAAATTTCTTCTCCGGCGTATGTTATGGATGAAACGCTTCTGCGCAGGAATTTAGCGTTAATCGCTTCGGTCAAAGAACGGGCGGGAGTTACGATTATTCTTGCTTTCAAAGCGTTTGCTTTATGGAAATCGTTTCCGATTATCAAAGAATACATTTCCCAATCTACGGCGAGTTCTCCATGGGAAGCCCGGCTGGCATGGGAAGAAATGGGTAGCAAAGCCCACACGTATTCGCCGGCTTATACCGAAAAGGATTTTCCGGTTATTAAAGCCTGCAGTTCACATATCACCTTCAATTCGCTTTCTCAATTTCAGCGTTTTTATGACGCTACGCTCGATAATGCGACTCCGATTTCTTGCGGATTAAGAATTAATCCGGAATATTCGGAAGTAGCAACCGATTTATACAATCCGGCAGCTCCGGGTTCGCGCCTGGGGGTGATACGGGAGGAATTGGGCGCTCAATTGCCCGACGGAATCGAGGGCTTGCATTTTCATGTTTTGTGCGAATCTTCGTCCTACGCTTTGGAAAACACCCTGAAACGGGTAGAGGCTCAATTCGGAGATTTGCTTCCGCAAATACGCTGGCTGAATATGGGCGGCGGTCATTTGATAACCCGGGATAACTACGACACGGAACATCTTATCCGGCTTTTACGGAACTTCAAAACGAAGTATCCGAACCTGGAAATTATTTTGGAACCGGGCGCCGCTTTTGTGTGGCAAACCGGCGTTTTGATCTCTTCTGTTACAGATATAGTCGAGAACAGAGGAATTAAGACCGCTATTCTCGATGTATCTTTTACATGTCACATGCCCGATTGTTTGGAAATGCCTTATAAACCCGTTGTTCGCGGCGCTTATCAAGAAGCCGTATCGGGCAAACCGACCTACCGTTTTGGCGGAAATTCGTGCTTGAGCGGAGATTATATGGGCGATTGGTCGTTCGATGAAGCTTTGAAAATCGGCGACAAGATCGTATTCGAAGACATGATTCATTATACGTTTGTCAAGACAACATTATTTAACGGTATAGCTCATCCCGATTTGTGTTTATGGAGAAAAGACGGTTCGTTGAAAATCTATCGCAGCTTCGAATACGAAGATTACAAAAACCGGATGAGTTAATTTAAACACGAAATTTATATGAATGTACAATTGCATGAGGCTTTAATTGCCGAGATAAAGAAAACTTTTCCCAAAAATTCGGTGATGGTAAATACTTTGTCGGAGATTTTAAGAATTGACAGAGGTGCTGTTTACCGGAGACTGAGACAGGAAGTTCCTTTTACTTTCAATGAAATTGCGATTATTGCAAAACAACTGAATATTTCTATGGATAATATGATTGACCATAATCATCAAAATATTCCGTTTCAATTGCGATTACCGAATTTCGATTCACCGCAAGAGAATGATTATTATGTTCTTAATGTTTTTATCAGTTTTCTCCGATCATTCAATCAATCGGATTATTCCGAGACCGATTCGGTTTCCAATGTGTTGCCGCACGATCTTTTCAGCGAATCGCATCATCTGCTGCTGTTCTATCTGTTTATTTGGAATTATCATTATAACAGCGATATCAAAATAAAACCGTTTCATCATATCTCGACTTCACCCGAAATGAATAAAATTCTCAATGAGTATATGTTGGAAATGAAAAAATTCAATAAAACTTGCTATATTCTCGATAACAGAATGTTTAAGCTTTTTGTCGATCGCGTTGATTATTTCTACAGTATTCGGTTAATAGAAAAAGAGGATGTGATTAAAATAAAAGAAGAATTATTTGCATTGCTGGACTATATGGAAAAAATTGCCATCACCGGGCAATTTAAAGAAACCGGAAACGCCGCTAACATTTACGTTTCCGATATCGATATTACGACAAGTTATACGTATATGGAAACCAAAAGTATTCATTTCAGCATGGTGAAAGCTTTTATCCTGTCTTATGTTACCACTTTCGATGAAAATACGTTCGATAAAATGAAAAAATGGACTCAATCGTTAATGAAGATATCGACTTTAATCACGTTAACAAATGAAAAACAAAGAGTGTTGTATTTCGAAAAACAACGGAAAATTATCGCCGAATTGTAATCATGTCTATGTCTTTTTCGAATTTTCAATTGTTAAATAAGGCGTCGGAAATAAAAAAGGCGGAACTCTCATTATACCAACGAAACGTTCCGCCATCATCAGACTTATGAAATTTATACGCACTACAAATTTCCGAAAAAAATCAATATCGTAACTGTCAATATAAGAAAATGTTTATTATATTTTGATAATTTTTTCTTTTTTTTTTTTCAGTTTTTGACATATTTCTTTTTCCAGTTTTTTACGATTCAAAATATGATTATTCTCTTTTCAGAACCCAAGATACGACATTATTTAAGTCATCTTCATCTATTTTTGATATTTTTAAATAATCGCAGATAAGCTGCTATTTTGTTCACAAAACTTGATCTGTTGTCGTTGTACCGGGTATATTTTAATTAACTTCATTTGATTTCGAATGTCGCATCAATCGCTTCATTTTCCGAACTGCTTCCGGCAAAAATCGAATACTGTCCGCTCGGCACACGCAATTCTCCCGCCGACTCATCCCACTTGGCTAATTGAACGACGGGGATGGAAACCCGGATTGTTGCGTTGTCGCCTTTGGCAATCGTTTGCCTTTCGAAAAAGCGCAGTTCTTTTATCGGAAATGCCGTTCCGGTCCGGCGGGGATATTTGATATATACCTGCGCCACTTCATCGCCGTCGCGCATTCCCGTATTCGTTATTTTCAAATCGCATTCGATGGTTTCGTTTGCCGCGTATTCTTTTTTCGGTTGAACGTCCCAAGCGTAGGAAAATGATGTGTAACTTAATCCGTAGCCGAAAGGATACAGCGCTTTGCCTTTGAAATATTTGTATGTTCGGTTTGCCATGCCGTAATCTTCAAAATCCGGCAAATCCGAATCGCTTGCATAAAAGGTTACCGGCAAATGTCCCGAAGGATTGCAGTTTCCGAAAATGACATCGGCAATGGCTTTTCCCGCAAATTCCCCGCCATACCAGGCGTTAAGGATGGCATTGATGTTTTGCGATTCCCAAGGAACGGCAATGGCGCTGCCGGTCATCATAACAAAAACAATCGGTTTACCGGTCGATTTCAATGCTTTCATCAAGTCGGTCTGAATTTGGGGCAATAAAACGGACGTGCGGTCTCCTCCGTAGAATCCCGGCGCTTGTATTCGCAATTCTTCCCCCTCGATACGGGGCGATATGCCTCCCACGTAAATAATCAGATCAACATTTTTTATTTTTTTCAAAACGGAAGCAAACGAAGCGGGAGTATCGCCGTAATAACCGATCACCGTGTCGGCATAGATTTTCACGCGATTGCCCAATTCGTCTTTTATTCCGTCGAGCGGCGTGATGATGCGGGACGGAAATCCGTTGTAGTTGCTCAATTGTACTTCCGGTTTATCGATGTTCGGACCGATTACCGCTATTTTTTTCAAATTCTCTTTATTAATCGGTAAAATACCGTCGTTTTTCAGTAAAACGATGGATTGACGCGTCATTTTCAAAGCCAGGTCTTTGTGCGCTTGTGCTTCCAAAGCCGTCGAGTCGATTTGCGAATAAGGATTTTTTTCGGGCGGATCGAACATTCCCAAGCGAAAACGGACTTCAAACAGCCGCCGCAAAGAAACATCGATTTGACTTTCGGGAATAATGCCGGTTTCAACGGCTTTTTTCAATCCCAGATAGGCTTCTCTGCCGCAATCAACGTCCGTTCCGTGAAATACGGCATCGGCGGAAGCAGATACGGCATCGGGATGGGTTTTATGGGTTTTATAGAAATTGTCGATCGCTCCGCAATCGGAAGTCACGTAGCCTTCGAATCCCCAATCTTTCCGCAGAATATCGATCATCAGGCGGTCGTTGCCGCAACAGGGTTGTCCTTCCAATCGGTTATAGGCACACATCACGCCGGCAACCTTGTTTTCGACCAATTCCCTGAATGCGGGAAGATAGGTGTCCCACAAATCGTAGTTGCTTACGGTTACGTCGAATTTATGCCGGTTCGATTCCGGTCCGCTGTGAACGGCATAATGTTTGGCACATGCCGCTGCTTTCAGATAGGTTTTATCGGTTCCCTGCAATCCCGTAACAAAATTCTTCCCGAGGCTTGCGGTCAAAAAAGGATCTTCTCCGTAGGTTTCCTGCCCGCGTCCCCAGCGCGGATCGCGGAAAATGTTGATGTTGGGCGTCCAATAAGTCAAGCCGTGAAAAATCCGATAATCGCCTTTCGCTTGCGAAATGTTGTAAATGGCGCGTCCTTCTTCAGCCGTGTAATCTCCCATTTGCCGGATGGCGTTTACGTCCCAGCCGGCAGCCATGGCGATGGCTTGAGGAAAAACGGTCACTTTATATTCCGTCCGGGCAACTCCGTGCAAACATTCGTTCCACCAGTCGTAGGGGGGAATGTTCAGCCGTTCGATAGCCGGCGTTTTGTTTAACATTTGGGCGATTTTTTCGTCCAAGCTGAGACGGGCAACCAAATCGGCAGCCCGCTGTTCGTTCGTCAACGACGGATTCCGGAAAGGATAGTCGTAAACGGGTTTTTGACTTTCCGCAAACCGGAAGCATAACAGAGATAACAGTATTCCCAAGAGATATTTATTCATATTTGTATAAATTTAAAGGATTAGCAATTCTATTTCCAACAAAGATAAGGGTTTTTTCGGAAAAAACGAGAAAAAAACGATGCGAATACGGTTTGCACGAAAAGGTAAACCGTGTATCAGCGGATTGCTATTCATATTTATTCCTTCGGATTTCATCAAAAATGAATAAACGTTCATCAAAATATCCTCGACGTTTATCAAAATATCATGACACTTCGTCTTAATAACATGACAAATCCCATAAATTCTCCGACATTTCATTCCAAATGCCGCTCTCTTTCAAAAGCATGCAAACCGACAGGTCAAAGAGCGCATAATTTTATCGGTTTACACGCTTTTTTTGTTCTTTATTATTTCTTTTCTATGACTCTTCTTTCAAAACAGATATAATACTATCGATTACCTTATTCGTCAACTTCTTTGAAATAGTTCCCGCTTTTCTGATAATTAGTGTTTTATCGGCAGTAAATATCCGCATTGGACGAATAAACGAATCGGAAGGCAGTACTCCATTTATAAAATCTCCGGACTTAAGCGGCACTGCCGTTTTTTCAATCGAATCTTGGGACGTAATTTGACACAGAAGAATATCATTGCCATGCAAATCAGCTAACACTAAAGCCGGACGCTTCTTACTTGCCGATAAATCGGAAAAAGGAAACGGAATAACTACTACATCGCCTTTTACAAGTCTTTCCATGCTTCGTCTTCTTTCGTATTTAACCAATCTTTTGCCAGGACGTATTCGCTTGCCCAATGCGTTTCAACCACATTGGAATCTGCCGGCCCCGGCTCTCTCGTGCGAATTAGTTTTAATTCTGCCAAATCGTTCAAAAGTTTTAATACCTTTGGATTGATGATTTCAATACTTATCGTTTGCATAATATCTTTGGTTTGAAATAGAGACACAAAGATATGTTTTTTTTATCAAAATACAAGCATGCAAACCGACAGGTCAAAGAGCGTATAATTTTATCGGAACAAGTCATTCCATACTCAACGATTCCGTCGGATTCTTCACCGCCGCACGGTAACTTTGAGAACTGACCGTAAGCAAAGTAATCAACAGAACAATCACTCCGCCGAGCAGGAATACCCACCAATACATCGGCGTCTTGCAGGCAAAGTTTTCCAGCCAACGGCTGACGGCGTAGTAAGTAATCGGACAAGCTATCAGAAAGCAAATTCCCAACAGTATCAAATATATTCGATTAAACAAGGTCAATACCTCCACGACCGACGAGCCGAGTACTCGACGAATGCTGATTTCTTTACGCCGGTAAGCCGTATCAAAAATAATCAGTCCGAATACGCCGATGATGGAAATCAATACGGCTATCGCGCTGAAAAGCGTAATCAACAGCGTGAGATGCTGTTCTTTTTGATACACATTTTGAATGGCTTCGTCGAAAAACCGCACATTGAACGACCAGTCCGGGTCCAATTTCGACAACGTATTCCTTACGTGTCGCATGGCTTCACGCATATCGCTTCCGGCGGCGACTTTTATATACGCAAAAGCCGACTGATCGCCCCAGTTTTGGGTTCCCCACACATAAAATGCCATGGGCGTGGGCGCAGTATGAAAAGTGGTGAATTGTACGTCGGGTATGAATCCGATGATTTCGCTGCTGTCGATCATGGTATTCAATTGCATGGCGTATTCTTTCCGGGCTTTTTCGTTGAAAATATATTTACCTTGTCGCATTAATTTGTCGTCTTCTCTGAAATCGCGTCCGTCGTTTATCTTTATTCCCATTATCTTGAGAAACGATGGATGTACGGGCAAACACTGAAATTGAATGTCTTTACCGTCGTACTTCCTCCCCCAGCCCATGTACGTATCCTGACTGCCCAGCAAGATATTGGCATAAGTCACATCTTCTATTCCCGCAAATTTTTTCAGTTCGTTCCCGAAGACATCGTAATTTTTCCTGATATTCGAGGTCAAATCGGTTACGATGACTTGCTCTTTGTTATAACCCAAAGGCATGTTTTTCATATAATGACTCTGAAGATACATGAAAGAAGCAGACATGATTAACACGAACGAAGCAACGAATTGGATGCCGATTAACAGATTTCGCATTTTCCGTCCTTGAGGCGACAATCCGAACGAGCCTTTGAGCGCCATTGCCGGTTGGAATGAAGTAGTATAAAAAGCAGGATATAATCCCGAGAAAACACCCGTTATAAATGCAATAAGAGCAGTTACAACCAATAACCCCGGATAAGCAAACAGATTAATTCCTGAATCCAACAATCCGGCAATCGACGTCAGCGAGGCCGCATAAACCCAAATCAAAGCCAAAACATAAGCCGAAAGGCTGATACCGATTGCTTCGGAGACCAACAGAATACGCAGCCGACTGTTGGATGCGCCCCATACTTTTTGGGTATTAATGCTTCTGACCCGCCTCGGAATCAGCGCCACGCTGAAATTCGTAAAGTTAATGGCGGCAACAACGATAATGGCAATCGCAATGGAAAACAATACAAAAATCGTCTGATGGCTGGACTTGGGCAAATAATCATATTGAACGTCGGTCGTGAAATGCAATTCGGGCAAAGCGGTCAGTTGGATATCCACATTCTTCGGGTCGTTTCCCCATGCCTGGTCTTTAGGCATCGATTTATATAATGCCTGCAGCATGTTTTCACGAACGGCGGCGACTGTATTCGGATTATCCAATCGAACAAAAACATAGTAATTCCAATTTCCCCATTGTTTCAGATTTTCATCTTTAGGCATGGAAAAATAGATGCAATTTTTCAGCAAAGAATTGGCGGGAAAATCTTTGTAAACCCCCTTTACGGTGATACTATCCATTACCGGTTTATCCAAAGCCGATTCTTTTCCGAACAGTTTTCGAGCCATACTTTGCGGAATAATCACACTGTTGGGCTCTTCCAATGCCTCGTCCGAACCCTCCGTCATTTCAAATTGAAATACACGGGTGAAATCGGGTGAAACCGCTATCGAATTTTCAACGGAAGTGAATTTCGAACCGTTCTTTTCGATACTGACAAGCGAACTCATTTGAAAAGGATTAACTAATGCGCCCGCAACAATTTGCGGCGACGATTGAAACCACAACTCAGCCAAAGGACGATTGGTTATCGCAATTTTGCTGTTATCGGGAAATACACATTCCACCCGGTAAATCCGGTCGCTGTTTTTGTGGAAAGTATCAAAGGACATGTCGTAATCCACTTGCATCATGATGATGATGAAGACCGCGAAGGCAACCGATAATCCGAGTATATTCAGAACACTCGACGTCTTAAAACGTTTCAGGATAAATAAAAAATTCTTAATCATATTGTTTTTTGTTTAATGTTTTATAATAAAAAAAGCGTGTAATCCGCTTGTTATATAGGTTTACACGCTTTTACTTGAAAAATGCCGGCTGTTCCTTCTATATTATTCCCATGGATTAAAAACAACTAATTTATTAATTGATTTGAAGTCGGAAACGTTCCGAGTAACCAATGCCATGTTATGAACAATGGCTGTTGCAGCAATAATGGCATCCCCCAGTCCTATTCTCTTTTGTTGTCTCAACAGTACGGTTGTGTCTATCACCGGCTGATCAATGGGAAGAATGATTGCGGCATTCATGAAATTTTGAAGAATATGCAATTGAGAAGCAGGTGCTCGATGCCATCCCAATGTTTCCATATAGGTAACCGCCGAAACAATCGGAGGCATTTGCATTATTTTTCGTTTGATGTTTTCGGGCATAACATTGCCCAGAACATCAATCACGACATTTGTATCAATTAAAAAAACCTGTTCCATTCTTTACGTGCTTGTTGCGTATATTCTTTTAATTGAGTATAATCATCTTCAGACAATAAACCTGAAAAATCACCCAACGTTTTTTCAAATTGTTTCCCCGTTAATTCATCCAGAGCAAAGAAGGTAATTTCCAATTTTTTTCCGATGTATTTTTCCGGTATAGACAAGTGAATATCCGTTTGTGTCGGTGTAATAATTGTTCGTTCCATACAGATAATATTTATTTTTACAAAGGTAAAGCTTTTTTTTTATTTCAAAGCATGCAAGCCAATATGTCAAAGAACGTATAATTTTATCGGAACAAATCATTCCATACTCAATGCTTCCGTCGGATTCTTCACCGCCGCACGGTAACTTTGCGAACTGACCGTAAGCAAAGTAATCAATAGAACAATCACTCCGCCGAGCAGGAATACCCACCAATACATCGGCGTCTTGCAGGCAAAGTTTTGCAGCCAACGACTGATGGCGTAGTAAGTAATCGGACAAGCTATCAGAAAGCAAATTCCCAACAGTATCAAATATACTCGATTAAACAAGGTCAATACTTCCATGATCGACGAGCCGAGCACTCGACGAATGCTGATTTCTTTACGCCGGTAAGCCGTATCAAAAATGATTAATCCGAATACGCCGATAACGGAAATCAAAACGGCTATCGCGCTAAACAGCGTAATCAACAGCGTGAGATGCTGTTCTTTCTGATACACATTTTGAATGGCTTCGTCGAAAAACCGCACATTGAACGTCCGGTCAGGATCTAATTTCGCCAGCGTATTCCTTACGTGCCGAATAGCTCCCGACATATCACTTCCGGCGGCGACTTTTATATATGCATATTGCTTCCAATTCATATTATACTCTGTACCCCATACATAAAATGCCATAGGCGTAGGCGTAGTATGAAAAGTAGTGAATTGAACATTCGGAATAAAACCAACGATCTCACTGCTGTCAATCGTGGTATTCAATTGCAAGCCATATTCTTTACGGGCTTCTTCGTTGAAAATGAATTTTCCATGCCGACCTGCTTTATCATCCTCTCTAAAATCACGACCATCGTTTATTTTTATTCCCAATACTCGCAGAAATGAAGGAGCTACCGGTAAGCACTGAAAATTAATGTCGTTACCGTTGTATTTCACTCCCCAACCCATGTAAGTATCTTGAGTGGTTAGTACGACAAGGGAATAAGCAACATCTTCTATTCCGGCAAAAGTTTTCAGTTCGTTTGTAAACGCATCATATTTTTCCCTGATATTTTGATTCAGATCGGTTATGATAATTTGGTCTCTGTTAAATCCTAAAGGCATTTTTTTCAAAAAGTTACTTTGCAGATACATGAAAAAGGCAGACATGATTAAAACAAACGAAACTACAAATTGAACGCCGATTAACAGATTTCGCATTTTCCGTCCTTGAGGCGACAATCCGAACGAGCCTTTGAGCGCCATTGCCGGTTGGAACGAAGTAGTATAAAAAGCAGGATACAATCCCGAGAAAACACCCGTTATTAATGCAATAAAAGCAGTTACAACCAATAACCCCGGATGAGCAAACAAATGAATTCCGGAATCCAACAGTCCGGCAATCGGCGTTTGCGACGCCATATATATCCAAATCAGAGCCAAAACATAAGCCGTTAGACTGATACCGATTGCTTCCGTGATTAACAGGATACGCAATCGGTTGGTGGTAGCGCCCCAAACTTTTTGAGTGTTAATACTTCTGACCCGTCTCGGAATCAGCGCTACGCTGAAATTGGTAAAATTAATAGCAGCAATCGCAATAATGGCAATCGCAATGGAGAAAAGTATGTAAAGAGTTTGGCGACTCGATTTTGGTGTAAAATCACTTTGAACGTCTGTCGTAAAATGCAAATCCGGCAAAGTAGTCAGTTGAACACTTATTTTTTTCACCTCATCTCCCAAATCATCGGAAAGTGATTTTCGTAAAATTTGTATCATATTTTCCCTGACGCCGGCAGCTGCCTCCGGAGCATCCAAGCGGACATATACAACATATTGCCAAGTCCCCCATGCTTTTAGATTTTCATCTTTAGAAATAGGATAATAAACACAATTCTTCAGCAATGAATTAGCAGGGAAGTCTTTGTAAACCCCCTTTACAATGGCATTCTCCCCTATTTGCTTATCCAAAGCCGATTCTTTCCCGAATAATTTTTGCGATAGACTTTGCGGAATGACCACACCGGCGGGTTCTTCCAAAGCCTTTTCTGAACCTTCCATCATGGTAAACTGAAACACTTGCGGAAAATTTGAAGAAACTTTTTGTTTATCTTCGGTAGAAGTAAATTTTGATCCGTTTTTTTCAATATTAACTAACATTTTGTCTGTCCATGGTTCGGTCAGGGCGCCTGCAACAATATGCGGAGACGATTGAAACCACAATTCCGCCACAGGGCGATTAAATATCGCTCCTTTGCCGTCGTCTTGTACAAGTTCCACGCGGTAAATCCGGTCGCTGTTTTTGTGGAAAGTATCGAAATGATAGTCGTAATCCACTTGCATCATGATGATGATGAAGACTGCAAAAGCAACCGACAATCCGAGTATATTCAGGATACTCGACGTCTTAAAACGATTCAGTATAAATAAGAAATTCTTAATCATATTGTATAATTTACTATTTACTATTTACTATTTACTATTTACCATTTTACTCAATTCTCAATTATTATATTAAGCATTCTTTATGCTCTCGACCGGATTGCTGCTTGCGGCTCTCCAATTTTGAAAAGTAACCGTTATCGCAGTCAATATGAATACAATAAGAAATGCCATC
>Ga0123354_10010490_pt1 | contig 14273 bp, 5 predicted proteins | sample TergutLab28metaG_2_FD_97872 | JGI IMG/M metagenome (GOLD analysis project Ga0123354, IMG submission 97872) | Labiotermes labralis P4 segment gut microbial communities from Petit-Saut dam, French Guiana - Lab288 P4 | ecosystem: Host-associated > Arthropoda: Insects > Digestive system > Gut ... | reverse complement strand
CCCTTGGCCAAAGTCTTAAACCACAAAAAATAAAAAACTTATTTTATTTTCAAAAAGGAACCACCCCAAAAAAAAAAAAAAAAAAAAGAAAAAAGTTTTCCCATCCCCCCCCCCCCCAGTCCTTTCATGAAATTACGGGGTTAAAGTATGAAACAACATCTAAAATTCTGGACAAAGAAACCGCACAACTTTTCAGACCTTGTTGACTAAGTCAATGACTTTGAGTAATCAGTGGAGTTACACAGTGAGTTGTGCGTATGTAGTCAATAAACAGAAAGTAATACTTCTACGGGTTTAGTTGCGACCTCTTGGTTTGATATTTGCGATGTTGCATCGTAACTTGAAATTCGTGCTCTGACGTTAATGCAAATTACGTCACATGGCCTTGGTCAAAAGTGTCCCCCAGCAATCTACTGTCAAATTCGCAATATTTCTCTTTAACATCACAACACACGCGAGTAGAATCCATCAGACACCCGCTGCTGTGACAGTAATACGGTATATGACATGGGGAGAGCGAAGTACCGCACTAAATAATCCAAAACAGCTGAAGTCGGAAAGATAATTCACTACGTATTTGTGATACTGAACTAGAAAAAGGCTACTTTTTCACGTTGCAGTTCAACACAAGCCCGAAGGGATTACCTTGTTTAGAAACATAAGATGCAGGCCTATTCGGAGTACACAGAACTACCAACAAGATGATAGATGGCCATGTATTTCGTCACGTACCATTGCGTCTCTGAAATTGAAGCGAATAACAGTTGATTATATAGGCGAATTATTCCTGTTATTTGCTTTTTCAGTGTTCAAAACGTCGTTCATATTCGGCAATGACCAACACTTATATCCATCGTGATGTATTTTATTTAAAGCATTTGCTCTCCTGGGAGGTTGCGCAGGCTATGCTGTACTTGTTTACCGACGTATACTGCGTACCCCCATAGAAGGGCGAAGACTTAAACTACACCGCTACGGTAGCCGGAAATCTCGCACATCATGTTTAGTTACTCTTAATTACATCTGAATTTCCGCACATTTAAAATGATTTGTAAATATTCACCCCAGTACACAAACAAGACACACTGCTCGATTCGAAACAGTATTATATATCCGTGTTATATTTACGTGTGGACATGTGGCGCGTATGGGTGAGGAGAGGGGGGTGTATAGGGTCTTGCTGGGGAAACCAGAGGGAAAGAGACCACTGGGGAGGCCTAGGCGTAGATGGGTGGATAATATTATGATGTATCTCCAGGAGGTGGGATGTGGGTATATTGCCTGGATTGGGATAGCCCAGGATAGAGACAGGTGGCGGACGCTTGTGAGTGCGGTAATGAATCTTCGGGTTCCGTGAAATGCGGGGGATTTCTTGACTAGCAGCAAACCAGTTAGTTTCTCAAGAAGGACTCTGCACCATGAAGTAAGTAAGTATTATATTTACGTAGCTGAGGTAGCAAAGGTCACTCGAGCTTCGTAGCAGCTTTTCACTGAAGTGACTAAATCTAGAGTGAACTGTAAATAGCGTTACTGCGAGAGACGCAGAGGAATTATCTCATTCGTCAAAACAGGCTATCCCCGACACATTGAGAAGGCCGTCTCTTCAGAGTAAATAAAATCTGGGTGGAACACAGAATTCCATGTATTTTCCGAGAGGTTAAGTCTGCCTTATTGTTCACTGGCCTTCATAACTTCAAGGCACGTATCTACATAAATAATGAAATTTCGAACTCATGACACGTAACAACACATGGACAACGGTTGCAACAATGAGAATACATGACAAGCGTTTGTAACTACTTTTTTTTTAAAGAAAGAATCTTCTACTGCCGCATTTATGAACAACATAGGCTATTTACATCGGACGAAATCGTATTGACGTGGATGTTCAAAAATAGTCACAAAACGATTACATGGTAAATATCTATACAACGATTTGTTACGCAAACAGTTCGTCATACAGTTTTTACCGTGGCTATTGGTACTCTTCCACATAAGCCGCGCCCTTCCTATTTTCCGAAATGAACTCGTTTGACATTTCAAATGTTTATTCAGAATTCAAATTCCTGCAGCAAACAACAACACACGGAGAACATGTTAGCAGCTCTTAACGATGTCGTAGAATGCTCTTTATCCAATAGAGTTGTAAAAGCAATTAGGCTTGCTTACCAAGAAGTAAACATGACGCTGGAACGAAACTTGGTAATACACGTTGTTACTTACGATATTACCACACACACACACACACACACACACACATATATATATATATAATGTATATATATATATATATATATGATTTCAATATGGTACCGAAGGTTGTGCCGTAACGTCGGTAACATATTAGCAATGAACGCTGCGTGACATCCCACATGAGATCAGATCTCTTTCAAACCGCAGCAGAAGCGGGAAATCGGTTGCAACACTTAGCACTCATTTCTATATATATATAGTGACTGACTAAGGGCTGGACGGTCCGGGATCGAATCCCGGTAGGGACGAGATTTTCCACCCGTCCAGACCGGTCCTGGGGCGCACCCAGCCTCGTGTAAAATGGGTACCGGGTCTTTCCCGGGGGTAAAGTGCGGCCGGGGCGTGTTGCTGACCATTCACCCTCTTCTAGTGCCGCGGTCATGGAAGAGTAGAGCTATAACTCTACCCAACCTCTGGGCCACACCGGGCCTGTAACGGGAAAACTTTACCTTTACCTATATATATATATATCTTTGTCGCAGCATAGCGATCGAATGGACTGGCCTTAAGTTTTGCTCGAAAAGCCAACGATATATACGACAGACGCGCTGCTGACGGCTTTGCTCAGAAACAGTGGCAATACGTACTGAAAGGCAGAACTAATATTACCAGCCTCGGCGAGAGGAATTCCTGTAATAGGATGAGGGGAAGCGATCGAACGGAACCGCGACCCTGGTGGACGGAATATGCTCCTGCTGTCCGCAGCGCAGTCAAGTATGAGGAAGAAATGAAACGAGACGAAAGGAAATAAAAAAAAAAAAAACTGACACAAGATAAATCAGGATTGTGTCTGCACCAAAGGACTTAGTCATGTCCACACAGGCACACGTCCTCCTATTGTGACCTAGGAAGATCTGTGCGCTGGATACGATTGCACGAACTGATTACCCCCTTTCCCTGATACTTGAACTCCCTCAAGAACCTATATAAAGGTATACCATAACGTTTCCAATAATGGACAGGAGATTCACAATAGGCTATAATACACAAGTCTGCCTACGACCGATTTCTATATGTGTATAAAATAGAACACACGTATGACTGCAGAGCTGTTGTTGACAGGCGACGAATGGCTTTCTTTTCAGCAACATGAATTGTTATGATCAGTGCAGGATGGATATTATATGAACTACAACAGGCGAAAGAGTAGCTTCACCTTTAAAAAGTCATTCTCTTATTTGACGTCACTCTCCCTTTCTTCTCCTTCTACTTACCAAAAAAACAGCTCTCAGCCGATTTTCTTTCCTTGCGTGAACCTTTACAACAGGTCTTAATAGCATTCCTGTTCATACGGTTTTTATTTTGATTTTCGTCACTTTGCAGGATATCAATAAATTTCGAAGTTTGAAGTCCGTTTCAAAGTTGCTTGCTAAGCACACTGGGCCATACATAACAAGATCAGTGCAGTTTATCGGACAGGACTATTGTAACGTGCGTTTGAACTTAATAAAATACAGAAAACGTTAAATATTTCCAGCTTCTTTTGCCACAGTGAAGTAGAGGCTACTTGTATATAAAAACTGCGGTGAAAGACTTGCACTGTTATAACTAAAACAAATGTTTGAACGCTCATATATAACCCTCCCATACGTCGCAGCGTCTAGAAATGTCTTTTCAAAGACATGGTCTACATGAAGATTCAGGTCCTTCTTTAAATATAGTCGGTTTAGGGACACATACATTTTTGTTACTGCGAGTGTAGACGAGTTTCCATAACTTGTTTTGATACAGACATTATAGTGGGAAAGTAAATGAAGATGTACTTTAGGAATACGAAAAGTTTACAGTAAACACTTTCAATGCGATCAGACATTGAAGCACACTGTTAACTGGCCGGTCTGGTAAATGTATCGAACGCTTAAAAAATAAATAAAAGTGTCATATTTTCATTTGGAAAGATAGATTTAGGTTCATTAACGAGATTCAACCGGGTCGTTTGCTCTTATGAAAATAAGTATGGCAAATGACACCTTAAAATCAAGAGCATAAGTTTCTATACTTTACAGCAACACCAGACAAATATCGAGGCTTTGAGAAACAGAAGCAGTTGATAACAGTGTCTCCAAATTAGGACACGAATTACTTTTATTATGATAATTTAGTGAATGGAAAGTACCGTTACAGTGTACAGACCATCCGACTCTGCATGTTGTCAGACTTCTGCCCCGATGTATGCGAAATCTGCGATCTTGTGGGATATTAGGCAGCGCAGAGTGGTAATTCCGTGCTGACGTTTCGGGACGGAATTACCATTTTACCCTGCGTAATATCACAGATGAACGTAGTTCTCATCTTCCTACTCTCTCAGGGTTAAAGGTTACTATTGAACAGTAGGGGCCTCTTACTAATAAGGCATTTAAAAAAATTAAGAAAAAATATAAATTTCTCTTATTATCGATTTCTAAATTACTTATTTGCACTTTTGGATGATAACGTTTTCACCTTATACAATTATCTCTCTAATTTGTACTTTAGTGGTTATTTATTTCCACACTTTAATACTAAGTTTATTGGACCGTGCATGTTGTATCCGTATGCAGGCTGAAGCCTGCATACGGATACAACACCACCCCAGCCAAATCACAACGTAACACCAACACACATCGAACCAGAGCAATACAACCCATGAAATAAATCCTCAAATAAGTCGCAAGCTCCTGAGGATGGATGTATTAACATCCGAAACATATTGAACAGTAAATAATGAAATAATAAAACAAGTGACATCAAGTTGGTCTCTCTTTGTTCAACTTCATTACTAATCTACTACTGCCATCGACAGTCGCCTTATGAGTGATTTGCTCCTAATATGAAGACACTCTCTCAGATTTTAACAAATATATGCAAACCAAACTTGCGCTGCGGATTAAGATAAGGCAGATGGCAGATTTTCTGTCTCAGCACGAGGGGCAGAAGCCATTTCTACACATTACCTGTAGCTGTCAGCCTCATGAAACTCCATACACTTACTTTTTTCACTCAATATAACACTTGATGACGTAAACGCAGGAACAAAACTATTTCTTTTTTATGCGTCGTCTGCGCCAAACATAAAAACACTGTTATAGGTGCAAGCAATATTTGTCCCTACACCCGACTATGCTGGAAATGTCTCAAAGATTTTTTATGTTCATACCGTGCATTTTTATTGTTTAATATTTATTATTGTACCATGCGCATTTGTTGGAACAATAATAAATAAATGTCTCAAAGAATTTACATAATGTTTCATGTTAGGTGACTGAAGGTAAGCGATGTGTGGTAAATTAAATTTTTGAATGGAGGCATTACGGTGTGCTATGATACGTATTATGATATTAGTAGTGTACGTCAGCACAACTTTTTATAACACAATTACATAGGCTACATGTTTCGACTATTGAACAGTCATCTTCAGGCTTATTCTTTAGAGGTTAAGTCACAGGATGCTGTACACAAATTGGGATCACACACATTGGGATCCCAATGTGTGCACAGCATCCTGCGACTTAACCTATTAAGAATAGGACTGAAGATGACTGTTTAATAGTCGAAACATGTAGCCTATGTAATAAAAAATAGTTGTGCTGACGTACACTATTAATTTCATACAAATTAAATTTTTATTCGTGTCGTAATGATGTATAGTATAAGCTCACTTTATGTACATCTGAAACGAGCTAAATGTATTTTATTGCAACAGTTGCACATAACACAAGAGCCACAATAAATCTACAAGTTAAAGGGTTTTTGTTTTTGTTTATGATTACGTGTTATGGGAATACAACGAAACATGATTCATACCTGAATTTAACATCGTATAACCGCAGTTTACCAACGTTACAAGAAATTCGAATATTAGATGAGGGCACCGTTTAAAGTAAATTGTTTCAGTAAGAATGGTGGAGCACAACAGAATTTCGACCAATTTATTTTTTACAAAGTTACGTCTCCTTTTACTGCATTCTTATGTCTGTGATATACATAAGTTATTTTTCACTTAGTTTTCATTTCTTGGAATATCATCAACCAAATATCTCAAAGGTTCCCTTTCCTTTAGTTTTTATTCAATGTAAATATGATTGCGTTCTGGAGCCCGATGTATCTTATAACATGTGCAATATAAATTATGAAGACTTTTGTTATTACGAAAGACGAATTTTTCTAGCGTCCAATTTTGCCCCTTGAAAAAAAATTCAATTTTTATTTACGTACTTTTCGTGGGACGATATGGCCTAGTTACAGGCACTGGAACGTGTACAATCTGCAATCTGTGTTACATAAGTACGGCACTCGCCTGTTAGAATGTACCTGTTTGTAGTATGTATGAGTAAATAATAATAATAATAATAATAATAATTATAATAATAATAAAGGCTTCGAAATATATTAGTGGGTATAGAGAGTAGTCTATTTGCTGGATGACCAAAGAATCATCCTCCGATTCCTGGCCGGACCAAGAGATCATTTTCTCATCCACAGCGTCCTGACTGGCGCCGGGCCATACAAACTCCATACAAACACAAATACACAAAACATAACAGATACACCATTTATATAGTCTGCTTTTGGTAATATTTCTCAGTGTAATGTATACAATTAAAAAAATATATTTAAAAAATAAAACATGGCAATTTTTAATCACAAATCAAAATAAAAGCTTCATAACACATTCATACATTTCTAAAAAGTAATTAAATTTCAGTGAATGGATGTTATTGTAAATTATAACATTATTCAGTACTTTTCCATTATATTTTGTAATTAATGGTTTACAATTGCATAGCATACAAATATTTGAACGAGTGCACAGTGCCGTGTCACTTCGCTCTACACGCAGCAGCATACACACCCAGATAACACAGAAAATGTGTCAATTTTAATTACTACACATTTGCTCACTTCCATATTTTCGGAACTGAACTGCGTCTTGATACTTGGATTTATTTTGAATGAGACAGACATAAATAATGTTTTTAAAGAAGTACGTCAGATTAGCTTCTGTAGAAAATGAGCCGAAATTCTCTTAGGGGAAATGCTGATCGGAGGAGGTAATTTAATAAAATCTGCCAGAAGCGATCATTTAGAGCGTGCAGCAACGTCGGTTGCACTGACAGGATCAAATGTAAGTGGAAAAAAGTCCAAAACTTCTTCCAGCAACCTCTCCAGAGAAATTCTGGATGCGGTTTTTTTTTCAAAGTCTCGCTAATTCTTATCACTCTGCCTCCTTATTCTTCTCATATAACAGTTCAATTGGAAGCCTGCCACTCTGTGATGCAAGTATTAAATCTCTAAGTGTTTTGGATCGAATTTGACATTCAGAGGACTGTGCATCGTGATATATTCTTATAATAAAACCAACGAGATGCACTAATTTCTCAAATTTATTTTTGGAATAGAATTCTACATGTTTCGGACACTCTATTCCAAAAATAAATTTGAGAAATTAGTGCATCTCGTTGGTTTTATTATAAGAATATTCTGGATCGTGTACTTGACAGTCGTCACCAAATCCGCGTAATTTAAAGGGCATACATACCCTCCAGTTCTGACATGTTCGTATGCTGTTTGCGCGGCAAAGATAAATTGCCAAAACACTGATTCTTGCATTTCAGTTATTTTCAATGACAGTAAATTATCGTGAGAGAAGAGCTGATCTCTACTCTTACCGAAATGATAATGACCCCTTAACGTGTGCAATACTCTCATTCTAAATTATGTTAATTATCCGAATTTATCTAAACAAACCTAAACTCCTTCCATATATAAACACAGGATATCGTGTATCCTGTGGCATGTACAGAATTGCATGTCGTCGCAATAAGAATGTATGAACTGTCAGCTGTTTTAATGTCAGGATCATACTTCAAGGGCAATACTTAAACAGAAACAGCTGCTTAACTTTGTGGAAATTAAGTCTCTGCTCTAAAGATTTTTTTCCTTGAAAATGTGTACGTTGAAATCAGGACACAAACTGTTAGACAATAGTTCGTACAATCCAAATAACATATATATAAAAAGGTAAAGTGATCCCGTTACAGATCCGGTGTGGCCTAGAGGGTGGGTACAGGTATAGCTATACTCTTCCATGACCGCGGCACTAGAAGAGGTGAGTGGTCAGCAGAACGCCCCGGCCGCACTTCACCCCTGGGAAAGACCCGGTACCCATTTTACAGGATGCTGGGTGGGCCCCAGGGCCGGTCTCGAAGGGCGGAAAATCTCGTCCCTACCGGGATTCGATCCCGGACCGTCCAGTCCGTAGTCAGTCGCTATACCGACTGAGCTACACGGCCCACAATATATGAATATATATATATATATATATATATATATATATATATATGTGTGTATGTGTGTATGTGTGTGTGTGTGTGTGTGTGTAAAGAACTTATTCTCAGATACTATTTCCATTATAGCACATTCCACATACACTCAAAAGAAGGAAGTCTAGTTGGATTGGTTATGTCTTGCGTAGGAACTGCCTTCTAGAACACGGCGTTGAAGGAAATGTAAATGGAAAAATAGGAGGGGCGAAAAAAATGGAAGAAGACCTTATGGGAAAGAGGAGAAAGAGAAAGCACTAGATCGCCCTATCTGGAGAAATCGCGGTTGAGGCCATGTACCAGTCGGAAGACAGACCACGTATGTGTACAGCACAGTACCGCTGTCACAACAGCCTTGCAGAATAATATAGGAGCTGACTGTGAAGATTAACCTGTAAGGCATTTTTTTGCAACAAACTTAAAAATTAACCCATAGTTTGACAGCGATAAACACACAAAAATCACAAAGTTATTGCGAAAATGGTGTTTCTTTGTGCAGAGTGACGACCGCCAATTGAATGCGAAAATACTTGGTACCGAAAATAAATGGCAGCTCTTGAATACTGCCGAACAAATCTGGACAGGAATTTCTGATACGATATTTGCATAAAGCAGCGACTTTCAATAACAAAAGTCTTGAAGCTTCCACGCGAAAAACTTCAACAAAATTTCATCCAGCTGTCAGTCACGGCAACCATCTCAAGAAAACTGACGCCTCAGAGACTGATTTTGCTTCCATCATCAGGGATTTGATCCTCATTTGTGGTACTAAATACTACTTAGATCCTAAAGTGTAGACTGCAGGAGTGGCTTGTGATTTATGACATGGTGTTAGATAGATGTGCAGTTTCTGTACGCTCTGACTTGAAAATCCAATCCCCATATCTCTTTTATTCACGAACGCTTCGTACAGGAGACTCATTACTATATCCTGGATTGGACTATGCGTAATCATTTGAAAACAGCTTTTAAGTGGAAACTAACGCCCCCATTTTCCAGTCTCAGATAGAAGCTAAAGGAATCTGCTGCCTGCTGTATAGCGAATTTTTACAAGTCAGGCTATACCAAAAAGTAGGAATACCGTTACAAAGGCCCAGGAGCAATTCAAAATTCCCATAATATTTTCTCCTTTTATCCTACTGTTCACTGCCAGATATTAATGCAGATCTTTAAAACCTGTAAAAATTATGGAACAAGCAACTTGTGCGGTAATTTCGTACTGTTTATTTTTGTGCTAAACGATACAAAATACTAATTTCAGATCCCCAGTCCAGTTTACTGAACTACCGAATATAGAAACACAAAGTCACTGCGACACACCAATGACGGTGGCTCTGTTAGATACAAAGAGACCAATTCGAGAGAGATATTAACACATGACGCAAAAGACAAGCAAAAACGTGCGTGTGTGTGTGTGGAAGGGGCCAAGGGGGGGGGGGGGGGAGTAAGAGAAGAAAATAATATGGAAATGGAAAGAAATGCATGTTTTCATTTCATTGTAGTGTTTTGGCTGTTGAAGAGCGAAGGATATCTTTTCAGCCGAGTTATTTTAAATAAATAACATTTTCCTCCCAGTTCTGTGCCACCGTGATGGTGTGAGGCAAAGAACAAAACCGCAGTTTTAATGGGAAATAGCAAACCTTTCCTGTGACTGGTATGCAAATGGGCTGTGGAGTGAAGAGTACGCAATTCCGGAAAAAGAAGATGGTCGTGTTTGTTGGAGTGTGTGCGTGTGGGGTTGTGGGTGGGGGGGGGGGGTGTAAATGACGGGCTAAAACGGAACAGCGAAGAGATAACACGACGAACCGTCATTAATCCACGAACGTCTGCGGACATTAAAGCCTTCTGCAAGCGTGGCGAGTGTAACGTAGACAGATGGTGGCGTGATATTTGAAATAAATGATGCAATTGTTTTTTAAGTCACAGACCAGTAAACGTTGTTTCTGGTTGAAGGCGATTTCAAGTAGCGTCCCCTTCAATTACAAGTTTTGAACCAAAAATTTCTTTCTGTCTTAGTTTGACTCTGTCTACACAGTCATTGTAGCTGTAGAGGTTATTGCAGCACCTTATCTCACTCAGTGACACCTCACACTTGGCAGAACTCCTCCGGACGAGGGATCAGCCTGTCGCAGGGACTTCTGACAACATACAGGCTCACATAAGACATCCATGTCCCCGGTGGGATTCGAATCCACGATCCCATCAAGCAAGCGGCCGCAGACCCACGCCTTCGACCGCCCGGCCACAGGGATAGGTTTTTTTAAAAAATACGTCACTTGTTTTATGCAGACCAAAAATTCACGCAAATGTGCTTAGGTCTCTTGCATTTTCACACCGGTTAAAACGACCAATCATTATTACTCGAAGAACCGGGCAAATAATACATAGATCAACACTACTTAAACTAGAGACGGTCAATTTTTTTAACCAGTGGGCAACGTGGCCTAAAATTCACACGTGTGCAGACTGCATGAATGTTTACTGATAAAAAAATAGTGAATTACACTACATTTAAAAAATATATATATATCAAACATTTTATCAGTAATGCGAAGGCAGTAGACAGGACGTAAAACCTAATAACCTGGTAGTTCATGCGTACTGGCTAATTAGGTAAATAATCTCGTACTTAAACTCTGCAGGCGTGCTGCATTTGACCCACAGATCACAAGTTTAATTCCTTGGAATCAGACTATTCATATCAGACGTACTGCTGAACTTCATCACGTTGCAAATATGTTTTCAAATCCAAGAAATGTCTATCAAGAAGGCGCTATATTTTAACGTCCGATATCATGGCTCTTAACCCAAGAACTTCTCCTTCCTGTTCACATAGAGGAACGGAATCTTTTGCTGTCAGTCCACCGTTGTATTCGTAGGGATGCCTTATACAGAACCGAGCAGAAATCCGACTTTATTGCATATCGAAAGTGAAGCTTCTCCGAAAACCTTCTGTTCCTCCCACGCCTCAGACCAGGGATACGTTGTACGGCTGAATACCTCGTACCTTCCCAATGAGTTTAAAAATAAAAGTGCTAGGCTCCTGATAATCTAGGCGTGAAAATATTGAAATGTTAACAGCAGTCAGTGTTGTAAAACCTTGTTTTCATACAGGGTTATTCGAAATGAATTTCGGGGTTTTGACAACTTGTCATGCAAAATAAACTTGAGATAGGAGTGTATGTGTTTTTTATTTAATAGAACAACATTCCAAGTTTTCGTTACATGCATTACAGGTGCTCTATATGTGCACCCTTTGTGATTCTACAAACATCAAAACGATAATCGAGTTCGTTCTAAACTGTTTGTAGCATGACAGCGGTGATGGTTTCAATGGCGATTCTGATTCGTACCTTCAGTTCCGGGACACTTGCGGGAAGAGGAGGAACATAAACCTGATCCTTGACGTAACCCCACAGACAGAAATCACATGGGGTTGCATCTGGAGAACGAGGTGGCAAGTTGTTAAAACCCCGACAATCATTTCGACAACCCTGTATTTAACCTGTGATTCCAGTGTCAATAAATTTTCGCGGAGTGTGTAGGTCTCAATATAAGCCAACGCGTAAACCCATATTTTGGAGTAGAAGTTTGCCTGACAGTGAGAAGAATTTGAAAGGTTTATTTAAATAAGCTTCTTCAACAGCATAGGTTTTTGTAATATCCGACGCTGGAATGACCTAGCAAATTATGAGCAGGACAACATGACGAAGGAACAGACGCAACCTGTCAGAGCTGCTGTGCCAGGCTTTGTCATAAGAAACTGCGAAATTTACAAAATATGCTGGTCAGACCAAGTTTCGAACACGGAACCTCCCGCATACTAATAAGACCTACTTGACAGCCACGTTCTGCGGGACATCCCCTACATACATTCCCAGATTTATTTGGTTTCTCGGAAGCCTTTTGTCTTTATAGCCACACAGAGCAAAGAACACTGCACCAGTACAAATGCACAAATGTATAACTGAAGAATAAGAACCAACTAAATACTACTTATTATTTTATTGTACTTCTTATAGGCTCAACATGTTTCGAGCACTACTATGCCCATCATCAGAAGCTCACAACTATAATGTTGATTACCACATCGGTCGTCTCTTTCTTGGGTTGCTGTAGGTTGGAATTTAGGTGCATGTAGGATGGAGTAGTGTCCGGGCTGCAGGTTATAGCACGTACTATAGCCTGCAGCCCGGACACTACTCCAGCCTACCCGCACCCTACCTCCAAACTACAGCAACACAAGAACCAGACGACCAATGTGGCAATCAACACTAGTCGTGAGCTCCTGATGATGGACATAGTAGTGCCCGAAACATGTTGAGCCTATAAGAAGTACAATAAAATAATAAGTAGTATTTAGTTGGTTCTTATTCTTCAGTTATCACAATGATGCACGGTCCAACACACATAGAAAGTACAAATGCATTTTGTGTCCTTTGTCTAAACAAAATTATATTCGCTATCTATCATATAGCGTGGTTGTCGTTTGGTCGTATGATCAGAATTCACAATAAGGCCTTCTTGAGAGTATTCTAGGTCATCGAAATAGCACAGTGGTCTTCTAAACGTGGCATTATTCAAAGATTACTATTTCATCCTACAACACGGTAAAACCTGCTCTTTTTAATTCATAATCCAGTACAATTAAGCTGTAATTATGAAACAGAAGTCAGCTTTAATGAATGCGATCTTTGAAAGCTCTACCCTTCGTAGCAGCTGCAGATTTTCTCAGGCACGATTCCGGTAGAAGATGATGTAATATATCTATATCTAAGTAATGCAATTTACACACTGCATTTACTATATTTACTTAATTCGAGTGTTACTTTTCTTGGTAATTTTGACTGAGGTGTCTACTGGTACAGAATTTACGTATCAGATACTTGGTTCCTTTCTTTTTACCTTTTTACGGATTTGTCTCCTTTGCAATTTATTTTGCTCTAACAGATTATGTTCTGTTAGCGTAAATTTGAGCTTGTTCCTTTGCAAGACGGATTCTAGCAGTCAAATCTTTGTAACTTACAACATATCAACACTGAAATCCGAATTCATTTTTCATGCTTACTACTGGTGGGACTGCTCCACACCACCTTCGTATCTTCTTGTATATTTCGTCACATTCTGGTCTGTTCTAGAATACGCCCAATATTATTTAAACTCCAAAGAATGTTTTCCGCGCTTTCATTTATTTACGGCATACTTTTAGGTCATCTGTATCAAACACATTTACGTAAGTTACGCCTATACTACAGCTTATGTCTCCATAAATTAAACTTTGCCGTTTACTGGACAATTTGAATTTCAATTTGTTTTCCACCATCTTTAGACTTTGTCTGCCTCACTGCAGGATAATTTTACAAGTGGAGCTCTATTATCTGTCGTTCAATAGACGAGGACTGACTTGATGTGTGAACCTTGAAGATTATCGGCACATCCACTAAGAGACACATCCTGAAATTTTCATTTTACTGATCTGATTCTATGTACAGCACACCGATATGTTTGTCAGTCCTCCCATTTCACGTTTCGTTGGGTGACGCATTGTTACATGTGTTGGGTTCCTTCAAATGCTAAAAATATTATTTTCGTTTCTTTAAGCTCATGGTTCCGTGCATCGTAATTCAATGTTAATAAAAATCCAACCAGATGCAACAGTATGCAGATATTTATTTACTGCAAAGTCACTCTACATGTTTCGGGTGTCACAGCACCCAT
>Ga0123354_10010489_pt1 | contig 14275 bp, 9 predicted proteins | sample TergutLab28metaG_2_FD_97872 | JGI IMG/M metagenome (GOLD analysis project Ga0123354, IMG submission 97872) | Labiotermes labralis P4 segment gut microbial communities from Petit-Saut dam, French Guiana - Lab288 P4 | ecosystem: Host-associated > Arthropoda: Insects > Digestive system > Gut ... | reverse complement strand
TTAACCTTTTGGCGCCGGAATTATTTTTTTAATTGTAGCACACACCTGTATATAAAATGTGAATAATACAGGAACCAAATACGTTAGAATTATGGAACAAACTGCATTTTGAAGAGAAAAAAATGGAGAGTATACACCATGTTTAAAATATTCAGTACCTATATTTGTTGAATAAATTTATAAAATGCAACTTTAGAGGTTAGCGGTGCGGTACGACCACTATAGTTGACATTAGGCGTCAAAAGGTTAATATATATTGCTAAGTTACTAGTAACAACAGTGGTTACTGTACACTAACTTATATTAATGTGCCTATCCTGGTGGCCGCACAGCCTGCGTCATGGGTGGGTCTGCGGCCACTTGCTAGAATTGCGGATTCGTAACCCGCCAGGGGCACGGATGTTCGTCTCTGGTGAGTGTTGTGTGTTACCAGGTAGAGGTCTCTATAATAGCCTGATCACTCATCCAGAGGAGTGCTACCAAGTGTGGTGTGTCTGAGTGTGATCTTGAAACCTCGAAAAGGAAGGGGCCTAAACCCAGCAGGGCTGTCGAGCCGTGAAGGAGAAACATACCTCAATGTGCTAATGGTAGCAACAGTGATTGCTGTACATTAACCTTTTGACGCCTAATGTCAACTATAGTGCTCGTACCGAATCGCTAACCTCTAAAGTTGCATTTTATATATTTATTCAACAAATATAGGTACTGAATATTTCAAACATGGTACATACTGTCCGTTTTTTTCTCTTCAAAATGCATTTTGTTTCATAATTCTAACATATTTGGTTCCTGTATTAATCACATTTTATATACAGGGTGTGCTAAATTTTAAAAAATAATTCCGGTGCCAAAAGGTTAATGTACTTTGTCATATTAATTATGGGAGTGTTTACTGTATACTAACTTATATTAATCCCAACAGGCACTACTGGAACTATCCTTCTGTGTGCATTCTTCATGGATGTCATCGTTTGGTACAAGGCGGGCAGCATTAATTTTGTGGACGAACAAGTTCCGCCACAAGAGGAGGAATTGAATCCTATCACAGAGAAAGCTCGATCTGAAACCAGTGCATGACATGGTGGCATGGCTGTGCCACGTGACTGAAACAAACTCTGACACATTCATTAGCAATGAGATGGAGAAACATCACTCAGTGCAGTGAACATGAAGACTGAATGCATCCCCCTCCAGCTGTCACCAATGGAATCTTGCAACAAATCAGGCATCTAAACTGGTTTATAGACCATTATTTCTACAGTTTTTGTGAGAAAAAGTCAGGACTTTATTGACTACATGGTAGATGTAGCTGTTTGAAGCGTTTATTATTATGATGTGTCTCATATTCAAAAGTAAGTTTATATCATACGTTTCTACAAAACAATTTTCATTGCCTTGGAATATAAATAGAATTTCTCTTGAAGCTTAAGTATGGGGGTTGTTATACAATTGTGGGAGGCTTACATGTGTTTGTAATGTTCCACTGTGTGGTTTGGGATTGTTGTACATGTCAGAAGAAGAATACATTGTTATTTCCTGTCATACAAGAAACCATAGAAGTTATCTGGTATCTGTCAAGCTCACAATTTTTCTTTGCAGTTTTTCTGTTTCTGTGTCAAAGGTAACTTAGTGGTTGGTATAATATGACAATCCTTTCTGTTTCTTGTTCATCTGAATTTGACTGAGTATTGCAGTTGGCAGGTTGGCATTCCTGTTTCATATTTGACAGGTCCCAGCTTTTGTTCTCGTTGTGGCTGCAGTTTGTTCTGATTGAGATTCTCACAAAAGTGAGTTTTAAGATTGCTGTCATTTGAGATGTGATGTTATGTAGTCCTGTAAATACAAAGACTTTTTGGGGAACACACCACTTTGTCTTTAGGGTACAAGAATGTAGTCTTAAGGGTTGTTTGACTGTGCATCTTCCTTGTGAAATAATGTAAAATGCCAACTTCATACAGTAAGGTGATTTTATTGGCGTATTCTGAGCTTGACATGTTTCGGGTACATACGCCCATCATCAAGAGCATTAGATGTTGAGTTGCATGCAGCATATGGTTTTCTGCACCGAATTTTTGGATGGGTGGTGGTCTTGAGAGCCACTGTGTATGGTGCGGATGGTGCCGTGCACGGCACAATCCGCTGCACGGCACCATCCGCACCGTACACACGACCTACGCAACGGCTCTCAAGACCACCACCCATCCAAAAACTTGGTGTGGAAAACCACATGCTGCATCTCAACATCTAATGCTCGTGATGATGGGCATATGTACCCGAAACATGTCAAGCTAAGAATACGCCAATAAAATCACCTTTTTCTATCAATTTGGCATTTCACATTATTTCACTGTAGTCTTCATTTGATAGTACCTTAAAACAAGTGACATTCACTTCCATGTCTATCATAATGTATAATCATCTTCCCTCTTCAGTGTTATATGTCCTATTCTCTTGAGACAAAACTGTTATATGAATTGAGAACCCCATACCACCATCTGAAATTTGAGTGATGTCTGTTGTAGCAAGAGAATGACTGCTATGACAGCGACAGCAAAGGGTTTACATTTCTCAGAGAAGGGAGAGGCTATGTGCGGAAAGTTAGACTGAAAGATGCAACGTGATAACAAATCTTGTTAATATAGAAAGTTCTTGAGAGCCAAATTTCAGTACGAATTTATAATACTTTTCGCTAATTTCATTCCTATGTAAGATACAGTTTTATTGTATGGTACATTACGTGGCTGTCAGTTGTGATTTGCGTTTGGGAGGTTTGTGGTTCAAATATGGGGAAGTACCTCGAGTGGGCCTCACCTGCCTCAAGCCTTAGCCTCACCAATCAATCCGTAACGCTCAGTCATCTCAGTGTTGCTGTTTAGCATATGGTGCAAAAATTTGCTTCTTGTTCCTACAGTATAAAATACAGGATAAGAACTTACCTTCTTTCACTGTAATGTAATGTAATTTAAATGCAGATGAATACCTTGACTGTTAACAGAATTAATTATGAGACAGGGAAATTTTCCGAACTTTCCTATAAATGGAACCTCTCTCATGTTGTGTTACCATTCCCTTCTGCATAAATGTGAGAAATTTGTACTTTCTCTCTCAAATGTACAGTAATTACAGCAGATGGTATTCATATAATTTACATTATTTAATTCCTGGAAACTGTTTCGTAGACAGTATCTTACATGAGTTTACCAAGCAGAATTGCAGAATGAAAATTTTTAATCTCTTATACTAAGGATGATTATTTACAGAGAATAGGATGATGTAATTGTTATCATAATCATCCAATGATATTTCCACAAAAGTGGGTTTTCCTGTGACAAATCCTCTCCCTCCTTCAATCAGCAATTGCTCTTCTCTTTCACAGGAATCTTGCTCTTTTCTCTGAATGACATATACACATATCACTACTAATCTGTCCTTAATCTGATGAACTTTCCTTGTGGTGTTCAACTTTCATATCTTGTCTAATACCGTGGTTTAGATTGTATCTCTCCTTGTTAATTTCTTACCGTGTGTACACTCTGTGTCCGCTACTTATAACATGTTTTTGTTTCCTGATTCAAGCGAAGACAGATGACCAGGAAATGTGTTAAAACTGGTTGTATAGCAATGGAACGTTAAGAATAAGCTGGACTATATTTGCCCCTTTTATGGTAATCATAGGAGAATATATCTTTATATTCTTCAGAGTAATGCCACTTTATTACAAATATATGCAGCTGCAAATGCAAAAATGATTTTGAAACTGCGTGAAGACCACGATGAAGGCTGGAACTGTGCTGGTGTCATGTTGGTCACTTAAAACCATGGTAGAGTTACCATAATTAAGCCATAGATTTAATTAAGTATGTGTTACGTATGCTGTTACAGCAATAAGTGTCATGTTGAGGTAATAATACGGAATTATTCATTGCAACAGATGGGTAAGATTGCAGATTCTCAAAACATGGGTTGACTGTAAATTTCTTTCTCGATTAGTAACAAGTAAAACGTACTACATACGTTTGGAGGATCTGACATTGCATGATATTTCAAAATGGCTTAGTTTTAAATTCTAATTTGCTATTACTGATGGTAATGAAATAAAAATGCAAAGAGAATAGGACAATATCCACAAGATGTTTCAAGAAAATCTGTCACAGTCCTTTAAAATAATGAAGACAGGAGAGAAACATGGGACATGCATGTGGTTGTGTCTGACATATGTGGTTGTGATGCACGTATGTAATTGTATTGCGTGTGTATGATTCTTACTCTTCCTATAATGAAACCAACTAGATGCACTGATTTCTCAAATTTATTTTTGGAGTAAAACTCTACATGTTTCCGGACAGTTCCTCTGTCCATCATCAGGAGTTTTTCACTGTACATACAGCAATGGTATATGTCATACAGGTTTGCTGACCACTTGCGAGCAGGATCAGTCCTGATCCTGCTCGCAAGCTATATGACATATACCATTGCTGTGTGTACAGTGAAAAACTCCTGATGATGGACAGAGGAACTGTCAGAAACATGTATGGTTTTATTCCAGAAATAAATTTGAGAAATTAGTGCAATTAGTTGGTTTTATTATAGGAATTTATCACGATGCACAGTCACCTGAATGTCAAAAAAGTGTGTATGATTGTAACACATGCTTGTCTTTTGTTACAAATTATATTTAGTGCAGACTGCATTTTGCACATGTTTCATTGTACTTAGAATTATGATGATTCTGGACCTTGTCCATTGTCTAGTAGCCATGGACAAAATCTTGAAAGCTGTAATTGTAAGTGTAATATACCTTCATCAGAACCCTTTAGAATTCAACATTTTATCTTGGTATTAGTCATCCTTAATAGCTGATTTCATATTTAAAAACATAAGTACTGATTGCCAGTGTCATTAATGTTATGGGTACAGTTTTGAAATTAATGGCCACTTGGCAGTAGTCTGAAATTTTACCCACTTGTTGTGTACTTTAATGTTATGGTATTTGTGTGGTGTACCGTGGAGTATTGTTGAATGAATCTATCTGTGCATAAATTGTACCAGGATCTTATCCTCAGTTCACAGTGTGTCACACAATATTAGTGTAGCATTTATTTTCAAAGCCTGCTGAAGAAGTACTCTGCTCTGTATGGAGGGTGACCACTAGGTGACTAAGGTGACTGGACTAAACCCAGTGCAGCTGTGGATACAAGATTTCAGACAATGTTTTGGTCCCATGGAACTGATACATCATCATGAATTGTTGGTAAACAGCCACTAACCTATGCCACATAACATCCAAGGTGAACAGAGTCCTCAAGACTTTGCATTATCACCTGGCTACTATGAGCAATCATTAGCACTATCAGTGTGATTGAATTCAGCAATCTTACTGATGCTTCTACTTCAGAAGTGGTAGTTCTCCATTTCTTACAGTTCAACAGAAACCAAAACTGGTGCTCCTTGTAGACACCTTTAATGGACATGGGGGTATGGAGGTACAGTTTCATTCCTGCTTTATCTCATCACTAGATGGTAGTGATGGTCAGCTCAGCTCCTTCACTGCTGCATGCCACAGAAAAAGCCCCCTCCATTCATGTATTAGGAGGTTAGAAGTTTCATAAGTCCATATTATAAATCTGTGCTGATATACATGAAATGAATAATAATGAATATGATGAACAAAATATTATGATTATGTTATAATGCACCATAAATATAGGTTGAAACATTGAAAATACAGTAACGAGGTGTTGTCTTGTTTCTTTCGGTGTTATATGGTGGCAGAGTAATGGTCTGTGTTGTGTCATGGCTTGAAAATACAATAACGAGGTGTTGTCTTGTTTCTTTCGGTGTTACATGGTGGCAGAGTAATGGTCTGTGTTGTGTCATGGCAGAAACAGTTGTTACCGTTATGTTTTTCTTCATGGCAATTTACAGAAAGATATAAAGTAGCACAAAAGAGTGTCATGCCGAGACTTATTCCTCCCGATAATAATAGGTGGCATGTGCATACAAAATTGCATGTATGGTAGGCATTAAAGTAAATGCTACATGTATTTCGCCCATGTGACTATACTTTAAATGTCTGTTGTCAGAGGTGCAGGCTGACAATTAATGGAAGTTCAGCTGGTTGTTGAAATGAAGGCAAAATCCTGGTGTAATCTCTTGCTAGTCTGACAGAAAGGTCACTGAATGATCATGTAGGTGCCTTGATAAGCTGTCAAATTATACAAAGTAAGTGTTATGTTTCTGTGAAAGGAAAATTAATATTATTGAAAACTGTAGCTCATAGGGAATAATAGTTCTTGATGTATTTGTTATGTGAAAAGTGGATTTAATTTGTTAACATAGTAATTTTGAACGCAGGCATAAATGTCTTGGAAATGTGTAAAAAATACATTTTATACTGAAATGAACTGAAAGACTGAGCAAGTACATGGTGTGGTATTGTCTGACAGAGATTTGAATATTAACAAGATATGAAATGTTGATAGAGTGCTATACTTCTTAACACATTTGCATAACTTTGGCAACCAATGCGCAGCGTTGAGGTTGGTAACAGCGGTAGCAGCGGTTTTCATAATGAAGGTAAACTTGATAACCAGAAAATCAGTTGTAACTTTACTAACCAGAGTTGTCATAAATATTCGTAGGTCATCAAGTAAAGTGAATGTTATTTTGTCCAGTTGTAACCAAACTTCAGTTATCTTAACAGCTTGAAGTAAAAATTGCCAGTATAAATTTCAGGAAAGTCTGTGCAGTTGGATCGAAGTTGTTTCATGTGGGCAGGTGGGTGAGCAGGCAGGCGGATGGACAGAGAGAGACAGATACAAGCGACAAATTGTGTACTCACTTTTTGGATTTGTTTTATGAATTCACCTAGAACGGGTGTACTGAGTAAACTGACCAAGACAAAATAAGTCAGGAGGTTTGAAAAAAAATGTCCGAATGAGTGTACAAAGTTACAAAAGTAAAAAATTCGTGCACATTACGTCACACAGTTAAAGGGTTGCTTGACCATGGTAGTGAAGACACTGTGATCCTTCAGAACACTGGTATCTGTTTACCATTCATCATGGTGTAATATCCCCTAAGACTTGAACCTTCGGGTTGTAAATCAACTGTCTTAACTTTTGCCCATCAAGTCGATACTGTTGATGTAAGTTATTTCATCCATTTGATTCATATTCTGACATTATGTTTCAAATGTGATGTTCTACAATGTTATCAATTGCTGAGATGATAAGGTATCAGTGATAGAGGATGGAATGAGCATGGAACATTTGTGGAATGAAACTCACAGGGGAAAACAGAAGTCATCGGAGAAAAATCTGTACGGCTGTCACTGTGTCCTCCACAAATTCAACATGGTCTGGCCAGGAAGCGAAGCTGCACCACCACACAGAGAGATGGTGGCGCAGCCAACTGATGTATTTCACGGTTTATTTACTTTGCTGATTTACATTGATTCTGACAGCAGTGGATATATTTGCATATTGAAATTGCCAGTATGAAAAATGTATTCCTTTTGTGAAGAAATACTGCATCATATGTGAAGCAGAGTGAGTAGAATTACGGACAAACTCATAAAAAGTTTAAACAGGTTTGTTATAGCAACTGAAGGAAAAACAGTACCAGAAAACTTTACTCTGTAAAGAAGGCTTTACTTCCAAATTGCGTTTGGATGCATTGAGTCTTGGGGTACAAGATGTTTTTTTTTGTGTCTCTTGCATCAGAGTTCAGTACCAAACCACCTACTGTCTCAGTCTTTAGAACTTACTGTATCTGATATTCAATACAAAAGAATAATAAAATAAAAACTTAGTACATAGTACATGACATTAATTCCAATATTGGCCTAGTAAGTAGTAATACTGAAAAAGTTTAGTCTTATACATTTAAAAATGATTTTATGAAATGTGTGTAGGTACATGAAGTTAGCTAGAGGACATTAAACTGATATAGTTGTGGCTGACTGTACATGTCTTGACATGTTACTCAAGAGAAGTCTGTATGTAGCTGTGTATATTATTAGCGAGTTAGCAAAGTGTTAATCTTAATGTAATTTAAATGACTGAAGTCACTCAGGCTTTTTTGTACACATAGTTGCAGTTGGATTTGTCTGCTGGCTAATGAAACAGCTTGTGGTGCTGTTAGAGTGGCATAAGAGAGTGGTTGACATCAGTTGAAGGAATTCAGTTGATTACAAAGCAAAAATTATGGATATTATGGAGGATGTACAAAATTTTAACAGTCTTACAGATATTTTCTTTTGATTTTAATAAATTATGAATGTGGGATTTCCGTTTCATCCGTGGTGTTAAATGTTCTTTACCTGACATGTCTCCTTTTCCATACATAAGGAGCTCAAGTACTGAATGAAGGTGCAATTTTTATGGTGGTGCTGTTCAGTTTGAACAGGATTACATAGTTTTATATTTGAACACATGCCCAAACTGGACATGTGTGAACTATGCCTGCTTGATTGCTTAAATAAAGCATAGCTCTTGTTTTACTTTTTGGTAAATGATACTTGAGGAATCTGACGTTCAGGTGACCGTGCATCGTGATAAAGTTTTATAATAAAACCAACTAGATGCACTGATTTCTCAAATTTGTTTTTGGAATAAAACTCTACATGTTTCGGATAGTTCCTCTGTCCACCATCAGGAGTTTCTCACTGTACACACAGCAATAGTATATGTCATCAGTCCTGATCCTGCTCACAAGCTGTCAACAAACCTGTATGACATATACCATTGCTGTGTGTTCAGTGAAAAACTCCTGATGGTCTTCAGAGGAACTGTCTGAAACATGTGGAGTTTTATTCCATAAATAAATTTGAGAAATTACTGCATCTAGTTGGTATTATAATAAGAAAACTTGAGGGTTTTATCTGACTGTACATATACATGATGTGTCCTACTGCAACCTTTATTACTGAAAAAGAAAGTTGTAGGAATCAAAGGAATAACAGAAATTTAACTAAAATTATGCCTTTCGTTTCAATTTACATTAATAGTATTCATCAGTCCTGGTATATTAGTGGTGATTTCAATTGAACAGACTTGGACATTCTGACCCATTTCCTGCCTTTCAGCCAAATTTGAGTACTGACACATTTATTTCTAGGCAAGCAGCATTGATAATGTGATAATACTTTGAATCAATTATTTTTTGCTTATTTTTTTTTCAGAACTTGTTCAGTCAGTGATAACTGTTAGTTGTCAGGTAATGTTGTATTTACTTTTAATTCTCAATGACATACAGCATGCACAGATCTGATTGTAGTGTCGCTTTGGTTCATTAAAGAGTCGTTCCTTGGAACCATTCAGTGTTCATCAGAACCAGTCACAATATGTCAAAAAATGGTATAAATATGGGTAATTAAAAATTGTTGAAATCCTGAACACTGATGTTTACAAAAAATCAAGACTCTACTGTATTTATTTCCATGAACTGGTTATTACTTTTGTAAATCTTATAGTATTTAAAGATTGTTTAGTGCATGTAAAACTTTGCCATGTGTGAAGTGGGATTCTAAAGTTTTGTGGGACGTAAAGCGTAAAGTACAGATGCCAAGGATGGAAGTGTTTTCTTACCAAAATAAAATAAAATAGAAATACCATATCACTCTCTTATGTCAGTTCAGAACTTGTACATTTGGAACTAGCAGAGAGACAACAGTATAATACTTTGAAAATGTATCTCTTTATAATATGCTGTTTAACTTTATATTTACTCCAGTTTTATATACTGAAAAACTGTGCTGTGTACTACAATGAAATACAGTTAACAGCGAGATCCTTGAAACATACGACATGTGTACAGATTTTAAATGACTGTGTATTGTGTGTTGTTGTTACTGTCACATAGGGAACGTTGGTGCTTCTAGCAGTGATAACGTTATTGTTTGCATTGGAATTTTAATTTACTATTTTGTAATTTGTAGTAATTTTAAATGAAAGTATGTACCTTTTACTGTTTGTTTACATAAGAAATTTATTTAAATTCTTTGCCTATATTTCTTTGTTTTGTTATTACAAAATGTTCGATGCCTACACAAATGGCAACAATAATTTTTTTTTTTTTTTAACTTTTTGGGAACTCATTTTTTTCCTGGTGTTAATTGAAAGGCCTATTTAAGCAGATCATTTGTTATGCATTCAGCATCATGCACATTTCAAGTGATGCAGTTTGGCCTCACTTGTTCTAGCATGAGAGAGATACCTGTATGTTAACATAGATATTAAAAGTAACATTGGGAATGAATGTTAAAAATTACTGGTTCTTATTTTATTATTATGTATTTTTCAACAAAAGGCAGAACATAGTAAAATTTAGAATACAGTAATCCTTTTTAAATGTATATATGGGATGAACAGTATGCATGCTTGTATACTTTGAAATATTTTACATTATAAGAGAAATCTTTGTAATATTACGTACTTCCAAATGAAATTTGAAGAGAACTGTTTTTTATAAGGTTATTATATACTTCTATTAATTTGTGCCATCCCAGATATGTGATGTTATTTATGTATGTTTTTATTTTTCCTTCTATCCTGATAACTGCATATGGCTTTATTTAACATTTGGGATTTAGAGAGTGATAAAAGACCTGTAGTCAGGTTTATTCATTTTTTATGTATTTGGAAACCTGAAAGTCTGTGGTACAACAAGCTGTTCACAGTACCCACTATTTTAGAAAGGTAAATAACAAAAAAAAATAAATAAATGGTTGTTCTGTTTTTTATTAAAATGTGGTTTTTAAAATTACTTTTATTTCCAAATCCAGGCATATAATCTGTTGAGGAATATTAAGGGGTTTTAGTATAAAGCAAAACTTCCAGTATCTGTATACGGGCTGTTAGCATCTTCACCAAAGGCTTTCATGGCTGGTATTGATCAAATGTAGTTTTCTGGGTTTCGACATCGTGTAAGTTTGCAGTTTGATCCTGATTGTAACATCCTACTTAACACTATGGAATGCCTCCTGCATCCTGGCCAGGACTAGCTCATAAGGGCAAGCCGGTAGTGTAGACTGGGAGGACAGGTTATCTGTCAGCAGATCTTGAAAGTGTTTTGTCCACTCCAGGAAGCTGATGGCACTGTCCAAGTTTGGGATAGCCGCAACTCTCAGAGCTGACATTGTCTCCCCTGCGCCCTCGTAATTTCTCACTACTGACCCGAGTTCAAAGAACGACCCCCATACATGTAGTTTCATGCACACTTTCTGCTTATTCACTGTCTTAGGACTCTGAATCGGGGGTCATTCTTTATCCTCTCTCTCAGCTTTACATTTCATTTTTCTTACAGGCTCTCTCCTTTCCATGTTCCTGAGTGTTCATATTCTTGGCAAGCTGCAAGGTGACTCATTTTCTTCCTTGAAACATTTATGCGCCTACAAAGGCAATTCCATCACCCTCTTGGTGGAAGCATATTTATCCGAAACATCGGTGTCAATGCATAATCCTCTACAATGTCAAAAATCCAGAAAATTGTCATCAGACTGGGATTCTTGAAAGGTCATATAACCATTACTGTGGGTATTTGGAAGAAGAAAAGGCAACTTTTGTAATGTTTGTATTCAGAAAATGTGTTTGTAATTTGCATGATTTCAGGCTTCCACCATGATGTAGATAAGATATACGCTACTCTTTTTACGCAGTGTAGAATGGTATTTATGTACGGACGTTTTGGTATAATGTAGTCCCATCTTTAATGGTCAAACAGTCATTGTTTTATCGTCAGTAAATGCCTTTCATTATGCTTGTAGTATCAAGAATGATAAAACTGTGATGTTTGAGTATTTAACTAGTACACTCATAATTAATTTGACATTCACTTTAGAGAATATTCAAAAGATTTAACCCCCAGAGAGTGAAATTGCGTTAAATGTTCCATTTTTGTAGTGGGCATAAGTGAAATGCTTTGAAATTCCTTTGAGATTCCACTTTGTACCATTTTGAAATGATATTGTATAAAAATGATCTGCCCTTTGCCTAAAAAGGGCACATGTTAACCCAAAATGCCACATAATGTAAAAAGTAGTGTATCTGGTTCTTGTCTTGGGTGTAAGCCATGATTTACAAATGTATGATGCCAGAGTGCTGCATAAAATATTTTAACCCAAGCAGGGAGGTCAGTTGGAAGTGCCTACAGTAGTAAAGCTTGTTTTGTTCACCATTCACTGATCATGGTTTTAATTTATAAATCAAAACAACTAAATATAGATAACATACCCTAGAATTTTTCACCCTGCCCACAAGGTAAATGTAGTTAACTTTTGAACAGTGTCTCTGAGAGGCAGTCTGCATTACAAAATGCTGAGCGAGATTATGTTACGTTGGAACTTCATTCTGATAACTAAAATCATTTTTCATGCGCAGAAAGAAATTCCTTGTATGGCAATTTTATGCTCCAAACTTCGCCATACACGAAGACAGAGTCTGTGATGCATACCATATCCGTGGATGTTCGGCAACAGTATCGCCTCGCTCTCGGTCACTGTCGGAAATGTTCGGGAGAGGGGTTGAATGGAAGAGTATAGTCAGTGCCGTCATGTTAACGTGAAGGTGTGTGCGGCTAATTGCTTTTTATGGTTGTGAAAGAGTAAAATTGGAATTGTGAGTGTTGTGTTACATTCTGTAGTGTTTGTTACAATTAGTGGATTATAAACCAGAGTTAAGTTACAAGCTGAGGCCAATCCCAGCAGGATAATCTTGCCTCTCTCAGCCTGCTTGGAACAAGTCGCTTCTTGCTCTAACATGGCGACAACGAAGCGCGAATCTTACACAGGTAAGTTTGGAGAGAAAGTGTTTTAGACGTAAATGCTTCGGATGTCCGGCGATAATGCAAGGAAATATTGCGAGTTTAAAGTAAAAAAGAACGCCAGTTTTAAGTGGCTGCCTTAATTTCTGCCACATGTAATGTTTGTAATGAAACCAACCCACATGGTCTCTATGTACTACGTAATGGTTGATTGAATGCATCGCAGTATCGTTTCGCAATGGGAAGAAATTTTTTATTGAATTTGGTATTGGTAGTTTTTCTCAAGACAGACCATCCTTTTTATCAATATGTAAATAAGTAAAGTTCCAAATATGTACTAATAAGCGTACATTTTCTGGATGATAGGTTTCGCCATCGGTAGCATATTTAAATACGGAGAGATAATCGCACTGAAAGTTAATGGTTTACTAGTGCCTTTCCTAAATGTTGTAACAACACATATTAATCGAGGTACCAATTTAAACGCGGCAAATTGTGATAGTGGCGGTAAGTGACCAATGATGTGGGTCAGACAAAATAGTGCCCCTGTGTATAAGTTACTGTTTTTGTGCATGTATCGGGCACACAATAATTGCTGCTGTTTGTCACAGCATGTTTAGTGATTGTCTTGAATGGGATATATATTGTCAGTTCGCCCAAGTTATTTCCGATAAAAGTTAATTGTGCAACGGTATTTTCCTTCGCCATCATTTCAGTTTCGCTGGAACGTTGCGCAATTTCACTGTACATTAATTAACCGTAGCAGTTCATTATGTATGCTCGTCATGGAACCAAAAAATCCACAGTACAGTGTTTAATCCAACTAACTGCACATGAAACCATAAATATACGTTATATCATGATGCTCCTCCTACCTGTTTCGGCCCCTGTATACCATTCAAAGGGAGGTCAGTTATGAAGTTACACATTTATAATCGTTGTTCAATATGTGCATGTAAGGAGTTGCACGGTATATGAATAACGTTAATTCAGAAAATCCATTCATTTATGCTTATTTAACCTGAAGATTTATTCAAATAACAACGTACAGGTTTAAAAATATAACCAAGAAACAAAACGATCTTCCTGGCCTTATTTAAGTTGTTCTATTGTTTGATGGATTTCAGAAATATATGTAATTTTCAGACGCTCCGCTCTCGGTGATTGCAGGTCTCTTTTGTCTTGGCAGGGTTCCGAGGGATTTAACCGGACGTGATAAAACAGAACTCTCAGATTTCAGGGTCTCACGACAGTGATTAGAAAGTTTAGAGTTTTCTGGAATGTGTAAGCTGTGTAGTGTCGTTGAATTTTACCGACCTTTCAGCCGTGCTAGCGGACAGTAATCTTGAAGACATGAGTTAATTTCAGCTTACTTGGAGCTGAGATGAGCAACGAAACCCCCCCCCCCCAAAATTGATTTTAATCCTGCTGGTCTTTCGGGGATAGTTCCCCTTTCTAGAATCGTGAAGATTAAAATAGGGGCGAATTGGCTTTGCACTTTGTGCCCTATATC
>Ga0123354_10010488_pt1 | contig 14276 bp, 12 predicted proteins | sample TergutLab28metaG_2_FD_97872 | JGI IMG/M metagenome (GOLD analysis project Ga0123354, IMG submission 97872) | Labiotermes labralis P4 segment gut microbial communities from Petit-Saut dam, French Guiana - Lab288 P4 | ecosystem: Host-associated > Arthropoda: Insects > Digestive system > Gut ... | reverse complement strand
GGGGCTGTTCATCGCGCCCTCCGTGGGCCATTTGACTGGCTGTTGCTGCCGGCTTCTCAGCGCCCCGGCTCTCTGTGAGTACATCTCCAGCCGTTACTTCCACATCAACGGTTTGGTGATCTTCAATTAAGTGTATTCTACAGGACGATCCCGCTTTGTCAAACCCTGGGCAAAAAACGGAGTAATTCAACGGTGTCTCTTCATGCCGCCAGATAAACTTACCTGCGGTCGCGTGACAAATTACCCCTCTGGCTTATAGATGATGCTAAACACCATGTCGGACAGCCATTTTTTGAAGTCTGGGTTGTCGTTGTACTGCTTAAACAACTCCATGTTGTCAGACATGATATTGATAATGATAGATTGCAGAACGCGATCGCTTTCAGTACGAGCCTCCTGTTTGTCCGCGTTTTTCATGGCGTTTTGATAAGTCTTGTCTTTTGCCACCATTTCGGGAATGCGCTCTATCTGTTGCTTTATGTTGTCTGCATCCTTCCAGTCGATATTTCCGAAAAGGTCATTAAACGTCGCCAGAATGCTTGACAGTACATCAAGCTCCGGCTCAACCTTGCTGCCAATCGCACCTGTTGGAATCGGTTCCACCTCTGCATCGGAATCTTCCAACTGGATAGCCATCTGAGCTTGCGCTTCGAAGCGGTAGCTATCAAGGTCTATTGCCTCAAGGATGCCTTGCGACAAATCATCTTCGACAGGCGATGGTAACTTCGGCAACAGCAGATTCATGAATATAGAGAGCCGCTCCCATTCGGGGTTGCCATAAGGTAGTATCGCGCCCAAGAACCCGTAGGTACGGACGAATGCCTTGGCTGAACCCTTGAACTCAACTTGCGCGTTTTCGTCAAGTTCCTCGTAGTTTATGGCACAGGCATCCAATATCGGGTCAAGCATGTCGCGTTCGGCACCATTCAGGTACAGCTCCACGAAGCTAACGACATGGCGCTGCGTGTAGACCTGATGAGCTTGCATAATGGCGATGAGATCATAGAGCTTATTTGGATCGGTTTCGCCAGATAGAATCGTCGTGCGGTAGTAGCGTGAGAATGCCTCCTGAATGTCGTCAGCCTCATTGGCAAAGTCCAGCACAAAGGTATCAAATTTTCCAGGGGCAGCACGGTTCAGACGCGATAGCGTCTGAACAGCCTTGATGTCAGAGAGAATCTTGTCGACATACATCGTGTGCAGAAAAGGCTCGTCATATCCCGTCTGGAACTTGTCGGCCACAACTAGGAATCTGTAAGGGTCTTTATGAAACATCTTTTCAATAGCATTGCTAGGAAAACCGTTCAGAAGAGATTCACTGAGCGTTTTGCCGCCATAGTCTTTATCGCCGCTGAAGGCGATGATAGCTTTGTAAGGGCTTTTACGGGCTTCAAGAAACCTATTAATAGCAAGATAGTAATCAATGGCACGTTCAATACCTGCTGTTACAACCATAGCGCGAGCCTTACCGTTAACTTTTCCTTTGGCCATCACCTGGTCATGAAAATGCTCAACAATCAGGTCGGCCTTCTTGTTGATGGGGTACTCTTCGCCCTCCACAAACCTACGGAGCTTCTTTTGCGCTTTTTTCTTGTCAAACTGCGGATCATCCATCACGATCTTTGCGAGCCTGTAATAGCTCTTGATGGGTGTGTAAAAGCGCAGCACATCGAGGATAAAACCTTCCTGGATTGCCTGTTTCATCGAGTAGCTGTGGAAGGGGACGTGCTTAACTATGCCGTCTGGTTGTGGAACAGCTACTCCAAACATTTCAAGCGTCTTATTCTTCGGTGTAGCGGTAAAGGCAAAGTAACTCGCGTTGGTGAGCATCTTGCGCCCTTCGACAAGCTTGTTGATTTTGTCCTCAACATCGTCGTCTGGGTTCCAGTCGCCGCTAAGAGCGAGGTTCATCTTCGACGACATGCTCCCGCTTTGGCTGCTGTGCGCCTCGTCAATGATGATGGCGAACTTGCGGTTCTTATGTGCCGTCCCGATGTCATCCAAGATGATAGAGAACTTGTGGACAGTCGTGATGATTATCTTCTTACCGCCTGCTATAGCGTCGCGCAGGTCGCCGGAATGCTCTGCCCAAGCTACGGTGCTGGATACCTGCATGAACTGCTTGATGGTGTTGCGAATCTGCTTGTCGAGGTTCACACGGTCGGTGACGACGATGACGGAATCGACGACGTTTTCGCCATTGACCTCAAGACCAACGAGCTGATGGGCGAGCCAAGCAATAGAGTTTGACTTGCCGCTCCCGGCGCTATGTTGGATGAGGTACTTCTGACCGATGCCGTTCTTCCTGACATCGGCGAGCAGGGCTTTGACGACGGATAGCTGGTGGTAGCGCGGGAATATCTGCTTGTCGCGCTTCTTCCCGGTATCCTCGTCTTCTTCGGTGACGACCTGCGCGTAGTTTTCGATGATGTTGGCAAGCTCATACTTTTTGAAAATATTCTTCCAGAGATAGTCAGTCATGATTCCATCAGGGTTGGGCGGATTGCCTGCACCATCGTTATAGCCCTTGTCAAACGGCAAAAACCATGACTTCTTGCCTTCTAGTTTTGTGCAGAACTTCACTCTCGCGTCATCGACAGCAAAATGCACCATGCACCGCTTGAACTGAAACAGCAGCTCCTTAGGGTCGCGGTCGGTTTGGTATTGGTAAACTGCGTCGTCTACATCCTGCTTGGTCAGTTGATTTTTCAATTCAAGGGTCATCACGGGCAAACCGTTGATGAAGATGGCAAGGTCAAGAGCAAGCCTTGTGTTGTCATCAGAGTATTTGAGCTGACGTGTTACGCTGAAGATGTTCTTGTCGAAAAGCTCTTTTGCCCTTGGGTTCTTTTCCGATGGAGTCATATAGAACATCACGAGGTTTGCCGGATAGACATTGATACCGTTGCGCAGCACATCAATCACACCGCGCTTTGCTATCTCCCCTCGCAACCGGTCAAGGAACTGTACGCATTTGGTTGGATTGTATACTACATCAAGCTTTTCAAAGCTCTCCGGCTGCGTGTCTTTGAGAAAACGGAACAGCCGCCCCTCCTCCACAGCAAACTCGCGGTTATAGTGTTGGCTCACTCCTTCTTCAAAACCATTCTGTTCCACAAGCCATTTTACGATGAGGGTTTCCAACCCAGATTCTTTTGTGTTTGTTGGCATTTACTCAGTTCCTTCAAGGTTTGTGATACACAACGAAATGATCTCAAGCTCATAAACAGGTTTGCCGATAATTTCAGATTTACAGTCAACATCGAAATCAAAGTCATCATTCTCAAACAATAAAAGAAGGTCTCCAAGGAATTCCTGCTTCATATCAGGGTTTTTTATGCGTGCGAGAGTTGTATTTCTCAGAAGTGACGCGCCATCAGGATGGATTCTCTTGATTTGAGCAAAGCATCGAACGTCCGTGTTCAATATGTCTTCCAAGCCAGAATAATAGAGATTCTGCTCTGAAATATTAGACAACAAAGCGTATTCCTTCGTTTCACATAGAACCTCTGAATCACCCATGAATAAAGCTAGAGATTTTCGCATAGACTCTATTTCCTTTTTGCTTGGCAGTTTGTCAGATGTTCCGTTATTGGCGTTGCCCGAACTCTTGCTGTTTGGCTTTTTATTGTTTCCATTATTATTGAATGCTAAGGAAAGTCCAACGATGTCCTCAAAGACATCAAAAGCCTTTCGCAGGGAGTTCAGTTTCAACGTGCAAGGAATATCAATAAAATCTCCCAAACGCGGGTTATCCAGATTTGATTTGAGATAGCCTTTATCGCGCATCTGCTCTTTCACGTTTCCAAGAATAGAGGCTACGGTTTGCACTTTATTTATTGTGGAGGCAGATTGTGCTCCGCTTTCTTTCTCCCGTGAACCTTCTACGCCGATGCTCAATGAAAATAGTCTCAGAAAATTGCCGCTCCCATTAGCTCTTCCCTTGACTTCATTCTTGCTGCTTTCAACATTTGAGACTGATATTTCCTCAAAGGTTGAATACCCTCGATTCAAGATAGAGTAGATGTCGAAGAGCCGGGCTTGGTTAATGTAGTGTGGAGTGAACGGTTTGATATCGGTGTTACTCATTTTTATGAACCTCCAAGAATTCTGGCGAATCGCCAGACAAGTTGTTATCGTATGGTTTTGCAGTTTCATCAACAGTTCCATATTCAGGTACCTTCAAATCGCGTACATCGACTTTCCCGAAAACCACGTCGGAGATAAGGCGGGTACGGTATTCTTGAAGCAGAGAGATATTCTTATTCATCCTTGAAGCTGCCTTATCTACATTCGCGCAAATTCGATCAAGCTTGCAGATGATTTCATTTTGTTCGAAAGTTGGTGGTACAAAAATGCGTAATTGCCGCAATGCGCCTACTGAAATATGAACGATAATATCGCCTTTTGCCAAAGCAGCTCGTTGCGCAATAATATATGGGCATCGAAGACTATATGCAAGAAAGTGCGGCAGTATAGAACTATTGCACGTGAAGATGCCTGTATCTCCACTCGTCCAAGTATCTTCTGCGATATCGTTAACTAGAGCTTGCCCTATCTCGTCTTTTGTTTCGCCAGAAAGTGCAAACAGCATTTCGCCTTTTTTCACAGGTGTGTACCGGTCAATTACCTCTTGCTTTATTCTTGTTACTGGCTCTGTAATCGACATTTTCCCTGTTCTGTAAATATCGCCATAACGAATACAGGACAAGCCTCCATCATCATCATCTTCTCGCGACCCGCCTTGCCCTTTTCTAAACATGCCAAGATTCCCTAGCCTGATTTCTTTCCAGCCTGAGTCACACCTTGTAACTTCCTGGTTTATTACGCTTTGGTTTTGTTTTTGCAACAACTCGATCTGTCGTCGATGAACGTTAATGAGTTTATTTATCTGAGACACTTTCCAGTCAAGAAACCCAACGATTTGTGCTTGTTCTGATTCTGTCGGAACAGGTACATTGATATACCGAATCTCTTTGTAGCCAATTGACTGTCTTACTCCACCGCCAAGCCCATAGAATAGCTTCTGTGCATCGTATGAATGAAGCAAGTATTGCAAATAAGCAGAATTGCACCGTGGTTTCAGACAAGTATATGCAGACGTGATAATGCCTCTTTCTTTGACCAAACCTGTTCTTAAACTCTTGTGGTCGTTTTGTAAGTCTGTCAAACGCATGATAATATTGCCATTATTAACAATTTGATAGGTTTCAAAGCTATCTGGTACAAGGCCGAAGTCAATGTTCTTTTTAGGAACAATGTTCCCATAGCTCAACGAAAGCACTTTTTGTTCTTGTAAACCAGTGTTCTTTTTCTTTTGTTCATCTGCAACTTGTGTTAAGTACAACCACTGCCAATGTGCAGGTATAGTCCCTCCAAGCCAATCGTAATCAACACACCTGTAATCTCTATAGGCTTGGCTCATATTGATAGTACCTCGTTAAGCAATCCGTCTGTTTCAGCTTCAAGAGCGCGAATTTCGGCAACAATGTCTGTCAGTTCTCTTAGCTGCACGGGCTTATAAAAGTACTTTGAAAAGCTGACCTCATACCCTATTTGCGTTTTCTTCTCATCTACCCAAGCATCAGATGCAAAGGGCAGAACTTCAGTGTTGATAAATGCGTCAATACCACCAACGTAGTCGAGCGGTATTTGCTCGGCATCAGTCATTTTTTTATCTGGGACAAGTTGGTTTTTCTTGTCTCGCAATGGTTTGCCGTCTTCACCATATTGTGGACGCAACACTGTGACCTTCCAATATCCAAACGCGTTGTTGTTGAAAATCTTGCTGTACTCGTTTTCATTGAATGCGAGAAAAACATCGACAATCTGCTTTCGTAGTTCTGGTGAGAGCTCACAGTTTTTATTACCCAGATTTTTGCGAAGTGGCGATTTCAAGTTTGTTGCATCAATTAGCTGAATCTTGCCCTTTCGCCGTTCTTCTTTACGGTTTGACAGCACCCATATAAAAGTACCTATGCCTGTGTTGTAGAACATATTTTCTGGTAAAGCAATTATTGCTTCAACAAGGTCGCGCTCAATGAGATAGCGTCGAGCATTGCTTTCGCCTTGACCGGCGTCCCCGGTAAATAAGGATGAGCCGTTATGTACTTCTGCAATACGGCTGCCAAGCTCTGTTGTCTCTTTCATTTTGCTAACGTTGTTCAATAGAAAAAGGAGCTGTCCGTCGCTCACGCGAGGGAGCATATTGAACTCTCCCTCTCCGGCAAATGAAGTCACAAAGCGGCTGTCAATTATGTCTTTCTTGCCGCCGAGTTTCTCCGCATCATTTTTCCACGACTTGCCGTACGGTGGGTTGGAGAGCATGAAATCAAACTGCCGGCTTGGAAAGCGGTCATCAGAAAGCGTGCTACCATATGCAATGTTGTCAGTTTCTGCACCTTCACCTTTGAGCAGCATATCAGCGCGGGTGATGGCGAATGTCTCGGGGTTGATTTCTTGCCCAAATAAATGAATCGAAACGTCCTTACTGTTTTTCTGAGCAAGTGACAAGAGCCTTTCCTGCGATACGGTGAGCATTCCGCCCGTGCCGCTTGCGCCATCATAGCAAGAGTAAGTAGAATCCTTAATCTTGTCTGCTATTGGCAGAAATATGAGATCGGCCATCAGCTCTACAACGTCTCTCGGGGTGAAATGCTCTCCGGCTTCCTCATTGTTTTCTTCATTAAAACGCCGGATAAGCTCCTCAAATATGATCCCCATTGTGTGGTTGTCAAGAGCCGGAAGCCGAACGCTTCCGTCGTCATAAAGCACGGGGTTGGGACTAAGATTGATTGTCGGTGAAACAAACTTCTCAATTACAGAGCCGAGGATATCTGCATCTACCATCGTGTCTATCTGAACATGGAACTTGAACTTCTTTAGTATCTCCTGCACGTTTGGAGAGAACCCGTCCAAGTAAGCCGTGAAGTCTACTTTGAGCTTCTGCTGGTTGGCGCGGCTCGTGAGGTCCTTCAACCTGAACGGGGAGCTGTTGCAGAAGGATTGTTTTGCTGCCTTACAAAGAGCTTCATTTTGATTGACAATCTTTTGCTCATCAAGCATCTTTTTCATATTCAATACGGCGTTTTTAGTATCTTCAAGTACCGCATCCAGACGGCGTATGACGGTCATCGGCAGGATGACATCGCGATATTTGCCGCGCACATAGACATCACGGAGGCAGTCATCGGCAATGCTCCAGATAAAGCCAACTATCGTGTTATAGGTTTGGGGGTCCATCTTATAAGCCTCCGCTATTCATTTCAAACCGTTACGGCGTAGCTCGGGCGGAATTTCGATTAGGTTGCCTTCGCAGAAATCGAAGAGGGTCTTTTGCGCAAGATTGCTAGGCTTGGACTTTTCGTTTTCCCATCTGTTTATCGTTGAAAAACTAACATCCAGCGCTTTTGCCAATTGTTCTTGGCTCATCGTTAACTGCCTTCGAACATTCTTGATAAATTCGGCAAGTTGCATGAATTCTCCTCTTGATAAACTATAGCAAACGCTATATTTGATTATAGCACTTGCAATGTTTCTAACTGCAATAGTTCCGATAGGTACTTGGATACAAAGGCACCCCATACCAAAGAATATAAGAACCATTGATGTGACATGATGTCGTATCGCATGCACGACCCCATGTCACATGTAGTTTGGCCAAGTGAAAAAGCCGGTAACGATTTCTGATGGTTATCGCCAGACCGCTACCGCCCATGTCACACTATCACGTTAGGGCCGCACAAAGATCCCATTGACGTAATGAAAGCTTGGGTCATCGGTTGAGCCTCTTTCATCCAGCGTGACACGCGCCTCCTCGATCAGGCTGTCGCCGTCCAGCCTGTACTTGACCAAATAATATGAGCCGTTCACGAAGAGGCGATCACCGTGGAACACCCCTTGGGCGGGCGCATAGTCGACAGGCAGCGAGCTGAGCTTCTGGCCAGATGCACAGTCATAAACCTCGATAAAGAAGTCAGTCGAGGCGACCCTGGGGACACAAAAAACATAGAGTCGGCCATCGTGGAGCATGATCGTAGCCGTCTCATGCTCAAGCTCGTAAAACAGCTCGAGCCTAGAACCGTCCACGGTAAACTTGTAGATACTGTCTTTGTATGGGGCGGTATGGTCGGGAGCCAGGCTTTTTGACGAGAGGAAGTAGAACAGCCCATCACTCTGGGCGGTGGGATACGCCCAGCCTATTGTGCCTCCAGCAAAGGCGCCGACATCCACGGTATCGGTGATCGAGAGGCTACGATCGCAGACCGAGATGTAATACGACGACTCGTCGTAATAGCCGGCAAAGTCCGACCAGAACACGCAGATGCCGTCTTCTGTTGCAACTACCTGGTCGGCAGAGGTGCCGATGTCCATGTAGGCCGCCTCACCGTTGGCCTTGTTAACCTGGCTGACATGGCCGACCCCGTTGAGGTTGCTGGATGCATAGAAGAATTTGTCATCGACCGTCAGCCAAAGCAATGATATCTGCTCTACCCGGTACTCCCGTATCGCCCCGCTATCGAGGTTCAGCGACACTACCTTGCGGTCGTCCGAAAAGCCCATCAGCCCCCTGGGAACCAGGTAGAGTTCGTCGGCATAGGCCGCCGGCGCGGCTTGCCATCCAGGGCCGAACTCAGCGTAGGGGTACCAGATGCTCCTGACCATCTTAAGGCCGTCGTCATAGTACTCGATGTAAGATGAGCGCATCGTCGTCGTGGTCTTTATAACGGCCACCGTATAGTCCGGCCGATACTGCGCCTGGGCTTCTTCAAGCTGGGTCCTCTTGCAGGATGTCAAGGCTAATGATGGGGCCGAGAGCATAGACGCACCGACAATCGATGCCAAGGCCACGAACTGGCGCCTACTCATAGACATAGCGGGTCACCGGCTTTCTACGAAGAACTTGTGCTGCTCCCCCAATCGTTTTTCTCCTTGCAAACACCTTGAGATAAAGCCGTGTAAGCTTCGCTTGAATTTATCATCATGGCCGCATGGCCTGTGGGCAAAAAGCCGTTGTACCAGTCATTGGTAATCAAAATCGTCCCTGGTGCACTGGGATATACACCAATCGGCGTTGTATAGACGCCTCCCGGAGACCAGGAAGTCGAGGAACCTGAAGACATTGCGACATTACTGGTATCTGAAATTGCCACATTCGTATTTGGGCTTTTTTCACTGGTCTGAGTATCTAGCTTCAACCCTGAACCAACGTCTATTTGTTGTGGCATGGCCTGAACCGTTGGGTCATTTGTGGCTTGCCCAATGGCCAACGCATCAGTTTGGGCTGATCCACTATCATCTACCAGTATTGGCTCAAACGCACTTGGCGCTTCAGGCATCGAATACTTATGATAGGCTTCAATAGCTGCTATCTCGTCTTTTGATTGAATCAAAACGGCTTCACTGGCTGTGTTTAGGGCTTCTTTCTCACTTATTGAAAGATCTCTGCCAGCGTTCCAAGCCTCATCGTAGGCCGCTTGGGCGTCAATGCATTTTTTCCAAGTCTCTGTCTCACTAGCAGTAAGCTCTCGCCCGTACTGCTGTTTTGCGAGCTCCATGCTGGCAATATAGCCGCCAGAGTTTGCCCCCATCCTTTTCGCAGTATAACGCTCAAGCTCAGACCAACCGGTCGCTGAAGACTGAGCAAAAGCAGTGTCAGGTACCAGCGATAGAAACATGATCAAGCTTAGCGCACAGATTAAGAAGAAGCGCTTTGAGGCGAGTTCTCTTTTACTTCTTTTTCTTACCTTGCTTTTTATTTCGGATTTTTGGATATTAAACACGGCAACCACGCTCCCTCTTGCAAAAAGGTACTTTACAGTACACCAATTCTCAGCGTGATCACACCTTAACGGCATTGTACATGCCCATCATTCAATCGTCAATAGTATTTTGTAATTTACTTTACTTTATGTTACCATTATTCTTTAATGTTACTATTCTCACTTTTATAGAACATAATTTCGCAGGCCTGAAAAACGCACTGCTCAACGGCGGACAGCGGCAGGGGCGCGGGCCGCGCGGCAGGCCGCCGGCTCTTCTCCCTTTTTCTTTGGCCGCTCTTCTTGGGCACAATGCCTGCCGCCCAGCGACCTTCCTCCTGTGGGGCATGCCGCTGGCCTCACCACCAGCCTCACCCGTGGGCCTCCCACGCTAGCTGCCCGGTGGCCCTTCTGGCGGCTGTCATCTGACCGTTGATCTTATTTCCTAGTAATTCTCTAGGAATTTGTGATCTTATGTCTTATACTGGCACCTGGCAATCCACCGATCTTCTCCGATTGGCAAAAAAGGGTTGCCCCACGGGCGCAAGCGCCAATAACCAATAACCCAGGAGGCCTCTATGACCAGACAGATCTACCTCGACAATGCCGCCACGACCGCTATGGTCCCCGAGGCCGTCGAGGCCATGCTTCCCTTTTTTACCAAGGCCTACGGCAACCCGTCCTCGCTCTACGAGCTGGGGCAGAGCGCCAAGTCGGCCCTCACCGATGCGCGCGAGCGGGTCGCCCGCCATCTCAATGCCAACCCGGCCGAGATCTATTTTACGGGCGGCGGCACCGAGTCGGACAACTGGGCCTTAAAGGCCACGATGGAGGCCTATGCCTCGAAAGGCAAGCACCTGATTACCTCGAGCATCGAGCATCACGCCATTATGCATACGGCCGAATGGCTCGAAAAGCAAGGCTACGAGGTCACAAAGCTGCCGGTCGACGAGCAGGGGCTGGTCTCGCCGGCCGACCTCAAGGCCGCCCTGCGGCCAGACACCACGCTGGTCTCGATCATCATGGCCAACAACGAGATCGGCACCGTCCAACCGATTAGCGAGCTGGCCGCGATCGCCCACGCGAGCGGCGCGCTCTTTCACACCGACGCCGTGCAGGCGCTCACGCACATCCCGGTCGACGTCCAGGCACTGGGGGTCGACATGCTCTCGGCCTCGGGCCACAAGTTCCACGGCCCCAAAGGCGTCGGCCTGCTCTACATCCGCAAAGGCGTAAAAACCAAGTCGTTTATCCACGGCGGCGCCCAAGAGCGCAAACGCCGCGCCGGCACCGAGAACGTGCCGGGCATCATCGGCCTGGTCGCCGCCCTCGATTGGTCGATGGAGCGCTTTGACGAGCGCGTCACCCACGCCCTCGCCCTGCGCGACCACCTGATCGAGCGCGTCCTGGCCGAGGTCGAACATGTCCGCCTGAACGGCGACCGCCTGCTCCGCCTGCCCAACAACGCCAACTTCAGCTTTCAGTTCGTCGAGGGCGAGTCGCTGCTCTTGACCCTCGAGCAAAAAGGCATCCTCGCCTCCAGCGGCTCGGCCTGCGCCTCGGGCTCGCTCGACCCCAGCCACGTGCTCTTGGCCATCGGGCTGCCGCACGAGATCGCCCACGGCTCGCTCCGCCTTTCATTGGGAGAAGAGACGACGTTGGATGACATCGATTACACGGTCGAGGCCATCAAGGGCGTGGTCACCATGCTCCGCGCCATGAGCCCGCTCTACGAGGACTTCTTGCAGGGCAAGAAGCCGATCTCGGCGGTGCACTAAAAAGAAGCGCTAAAAAAAGCGCGGGCGGGCTGTGCGCTCAAACGGCAATCGCCCGCCACCCGATTTACCCGCCAAGGCGCGACCCGGCACCTGGCACCCGATTAACCCGCCAAGGCACGACCCGGCACTAACCATTGAACGCAGGCCAAAGGCCTGCCCGTCACGCAAAGGAGCCACCCAGATGGGCTATTCAGACAAGGTCATGGACCACTTCACAAACCCCCGCAACGTCGGCGAGATCGAGAACCCGAGCGGCGTCGGCACGGTCGGCAACGCCCAGTGCGGCGATATCATGCGCGTCTATTTTGATATCGACGATAACGGCATCATCCAAGACGTCAAGTTCAAGACCTTTGGCTGTGCGGCCGCCGTCGCCACCTCGAGCATGGCCACCGAGCTGGTCAAAGGCAAGAACATCCAACAGGCCCTAGAGGTCACGAACAGCGCGGTCTGCGAGGCCTTGGACGGCCTGCCCCCAGTCAAGGTGCACTGTTCGCTCTTGGCCGAAGAGGCCATCCACGCCGCCCTTTGGGACTATGCTGAAAAGAACGGCATTCAGATCGAGGGCCTCAAAAAACCCAAGAGTGATATCCATGAGGACGATGAGCTCGAAGAAGAATACTAAATGAAGACCTCGACCAAGGCCCGCTATTCGCTGCGGCTGATGATCGACATCGCCCAGAACCAGGCAGGCGGCCCGGTGCCCTTGGCCGATGTCGCCCGGCGCCAGAATATCTCGACCAAATACCTCGAGCAGCTGGCCAAGGCGCTCAGCCTGGCCGGCTGTTTAGACGGGGTGCGGGGCGCCCAGGGCGGCTACCGGCTGGCGCGCCCGGCCGACCAGATCAGCGCGGGCGAGCTCGTGCGGGCCGCCGAAGGCGACTTTACCCCGGTCAGCTGCCTTTCCGACGACCAGATCGAATGCCCGCTCCAGCCCGATTGCACGACTTCGCGCTTTTGGGGCGGCCTCCGACAGGCCATGGACGGGTATATGGACGCGGTCAGCCTGGCCGATCTGGCCAGGCCCAGCGGGCCAGCTGTCACCAATGGCGCTGCGGTAAATGGCCCAACCCGCGCAGCCTGCGTGAGCAACAAGCAGGGCGCTGCCCAGGCGGCGGCCAACGCGGCCAATGCGGCCAACGCGGCCAGCCGGCTTACTGCTGAAAACGCCGGCTCGACCAGACCCGCAGGTAATTAATCAGAATATAAAGCCCCGAGAAGACCAGCGCGGCACCCAGCCCACAATAGAAAAAAGCAATGATCTGGTTGGGCACAAACGTCGATAAGCGGACCGCTGCACCCAAAGTGATCATGCCGATCATAATAAACCACGACTTGATATCAAAGAACTTGAGGATAAAAGACAGCTTGTCGGTCATCCCCATGATGCGCCGGACATGCTTGCGCGCGATGCTTAAGAAAAGGGCAAAAAAAGCGGCAAAGGTCAGCACGAACCCCAAGGCCTCCCACCATGTCCAAGGGCTCATCGTGGCATGCAGCCCGACCATCACGACCATCGACCCGGCGGCCGCCCACAAAACAGCGGCGATGGCCAGCAGCTCGCGGGTCGGCACGAGCAGAATCTGGGAGAGCAGGCTCTCTGGCTGTTCAGGAGCCCGGCTCTGACCGAGGCTTGGATCGGGCATTTTCTTCTCCTCAAGATCTGTCATCTGTTGGCCTTACGAAAAAATCAGGGGCATGGCGGCTTTGCCGACATAAGAGCTCATCAGCAGCGTCAGCCCAAACAAGACCAGCAGTAAGTCAAAGCGGAAGGCCGGCAGGTTGCGCGCCGGCCATGATTTCATGATGCGGAAGACCGCAAAAAGCAGCATCAGGCCGGCCGTTACAATGCCCAGCAGGGGCGCGAAATCGAGCCAGATGCCCGAGGGGTTGAACTCCATGCCAAAGAAGCGGGTGGCCAGCTCAAAGAGAAAGCCCAGGGCGATTAGGATGATCCAGAGAAAGCCGCTCGGGGCCTTGGCGGTCTTGGCATCTTTGGTGCTTGCTTGATTACTCACGGTCGGTCTGCGCTTTCTAAATTCACTTATATGTCATCAGGGTTACGCCATATGGGCAACCCTTACATTTTACCTTAGAGGCTGCTGTTTAGCGCCGCTGATTGGTTCTCATTCTGGGCAACAGCTCTGCTATGATACTGACATGGCCGTAATGACGTACAAATGCCCGAATTGCGGGGGGAGATTAGAGTTTGATTCATCCCTCCAAGAGATGAAATGCCCATACTGTGACTCGACCTTTGAGGTCTCGGCGCTGAAGGACCAAGACTCGGTGCTCGATACGCCGGCTCCGCCCACGGCGGGTGCCGTTACACCAGCTACAGAGGCCGCCGCAACGCCAGGCGTTGCGGTCGGCGGTGTTGCGGGTGGCGCCGGGGCCGGCGCGGGCAGTGTTGCGACAGCTGCTACAGCTGCCGCTGCGGGCGGTGTTGCGACCGGCGCTGCTGCTGCCCCTGACGCGGCTGCTGCTGCCGGCACCACCGCAGCTGGCACCCCTGCCGCCGCAGCTGGCACCCCTGCCGCCTCTGACGCTGCTGCCGCTGCCGCCCCAACCCCCGCCGCCGACTGGCAGCTGCCGACCGAGCAGTGGGAGGAAGGCGAGACCGCCGACATGCGGGTCTACACCTGCAGCACCTGCGCCGGCCAGATCGTCGGCGACGCCACCTTGGGCGCCACCAGCTGCCCCTACTGCGGCAACCCGGTGATCATGACCGGCCAGT
>Ga0123354_10010487_pt1 | contig 14276 bp, 8 predicted proteins | sample TergutLab28metaG_2_FD_97872 | JGI IMG/M metagenome (GOLD analysis project Ga0123354, IMG submission 97872) | Labiotermes labralis P4 segment gut microbial communities from Petit-Saut dam, French Guiana - Lab288 P4 | ecosystem: Host-associated > Arthropoda: Insects > Digestive system > Gut ... | reverse complement strand
TGTTGGTGGTGGTGGTGATGATGGTGGTGGTGGTGGTGGTGGTGGTGGTGGTGGTGGTGGTGGTGGTGGTGGTGGTGGCGGCGGCGGCGGAGGCGGGGTTGTTGGTGGTGGTGGTGAAAATGTTGAAAGTGTTGAAAATGTAGCTCCGCCCAACCGAAAGAGAATGTATGCTGCAAAAATGAATATGTTGGTAATATCTCTATAATATATAATAATTTAATCAATACACACTACAAAAACTCTAATATTTGTACATTATTCTGAGAAACTCTTGTACACAGAACCAATCCTCTTTTGTCGACAGCCACCAACAGCGTCATCAATAAACGAAGGCAGTGAAAAGTTTCATGCCATTCATGCGCATAACTGTGTTGTTAATTTTGCCTTGCACATTAACTGCATACTGCTATAAAGCAGCAATTTTTTGTGTGCAGGATTGAACTTATTATTTAGCACGGCAATATACTGTAACACAATACCTTTGTAAATGTACGTAATGTAACACATGACGGCGAAATGAATGCAGGTGCTTGTGTTTAACAACTAGTGCAAAGGAGTACTACACGCTGAAGTTGAGGTACTTTGAAAATGCGTGCTTTGTAGTTTTGCCTAGACCTATCCCGTTGGCCCTGAAATTCATCCAGTGCTGACCTGCTGTTTGCGATTCAGAATGCATTTTACCTTCCAGAGAACGTACTTGAGAAGTGTGGACTGTAATTAACGTGACGAAGTCTCGGAAGGACTTTTGCGATCTTTGGGATTGCAAAATTATGTTCAAAGAGAATATTCGCTAAGGAAAAAAGGATAATGCAGTAGGCTTAGAATGATATTCATGTCCAAATACAATTTGTGTAAAGTACTTAAAATTATCCAATATTTAAAATAAAATAGAATTTTTCCGCAAAAATGTGAATAATCAGTTATTAGAACTGTAAAGAACGTTGCACGAGATATACTAAATTGCATATGCCAGATAATATGAGTGTGTCTGCTTTAGATGTTAGCTGCTGCACTGGTTTGTTTGCTTTAGATGTTAGCTGCTACACTGGGTTGTTTGCTTTAGATGTTAGCTGCTACACTGTGTTGTTTGCTTTAGATGTTAGCTGCTGCACTGCTTTGTTTGCTTTAGATGTTAGCTGCTACACTGGGTTGTTTGCTTTAGATGTTAGCTGCTGCACTTGGTTGTTTAGACGTTAGCTGCTACACTGTGTTATTTGCTTTAGATGTTAGCTGCTACACTGGGTTGTTTGCTTTAGTTGTTAGCTGCTACACTGGGTTGTTTGCTTTAGATGTTAGCTGCTACACTGGGTTGTTTGCTTTAGATGTTAGCTGCTACACTGGGTGTTTGCTTTAGATGTTAGCTGCTACACTGGGTTGTTTGCTTTAGATGTTAGCTGCTACACTTGGTTGATTAGACGTTAGCTGCTGCACTGGGTTGTTTGGTTTAGATGTTAGCTGCTACAATGGGTTGTTTCAGTTGATGTTGCAGGAAGTCAAAGTATGTACAAAGGCTTTCATGAGTGATGAATTCTAAGAATTTGTTTCGATTCGCTGATGACACGATGGGACACACTGTCCTGGCATACCAATGGGCAGTCCGAGAAAACTACGAGAAAACCCGGGGCCGAAAATTAAATTGTGTACATAATTTTTGTTGTTGTGAGCATATAATCGTAGAGTAATTCGTGTGACGTAACAGGAACCCAACCTATGAGGAATGTTACTTCTTTGCAAGCTGATACGAGTAAGTTATATATCCTGCGTTTTTCGCAATTGGCTGTATAAATTGGACGTGTAATAAGGAGGGCCAGTCTCTGGAAACTTCCAAATTTTTTTCTCAGATTGGCTTCTAGAAGGAAAAATTTGCTGCACCGACAAAAGGCAGACTACACCCAGAATTACGTTTGTCGAAAATTTATCTCCAAGTGCTACAAAATTTAAAAAAAAAAATAGAAAAAAATTTCATGGCTTGCATTGGCATAACTGTGCTGATTGTTAAATTTACAACACTTCATTTTTTGTAGTATACGAAATGAAAAGTATGAATAAAACTGTAAAAAAATTCCAAAGACTATATTTCGAATGTGTTTCCATTAAGTTTTTGTTCATTTTGCATTTCTTTCACTTTTAACTTGTTTTCGCACGTGGAGAGTGCAGGAAGCTGATGTATTTAAGTCCCTTTTAAATATTATAACCAAAATGCCCAGCTTAGATTAGTTTTGTCAACTTGATTTAATTGCCCATTTTTGTTACTTACTTCTTAGGCGCTAACCAAGGAGACTCGTACGAACTACACGGAACTTTTTTGTCAGAAAGTATTTCGGCTGTGAACCAGATTAGGCTGATGTCTGAGTGCTTTCCATCATTCCCTTTGGGAAAACACCAGGATGGTGCCTTAAAATAGTTCACGACCGATTCCTACCGAATAATTTGCATTTCCACGAACATAATAATCCCGACTCTATAACTGCTGAAATTTCAGCGTCATTAAATGAATTCCTGTCCACCCAAACTTCATCTTAATTACAATATACAGAGTGTCGCCAAACACACTTTGCACAGCTTTCTGTTGCTGAACCTTGAGTGGAAGGACTTTTGCACCACGCGGTATACTAGTATTGCACTTTAGTGAGTCGTCTATAAGACCTAACAGAAAGAAATATGGCTGCATTTACTTGGCGAATATTGTTTTCAAGCACACTGTACCGTATAAATAAACTTGTTCAGTCAGACAGTTCTCGTGGTGACGAGAGGATCTCTTTAATCTCTTCCCTCGTTATCTGTTATCGTGACGTGAGATGTATGACGTTGTCTAGGCTAATTTCATTTCTGTTAGAGGCTGAGTCGACCCTAGGGTCATAGTGCGTTCGGAGGGATTTTATGTCAATGAAAAATTCCAATGACACCAGCTGGGATCGAGCCAGCGACCTTCGGATTTGTAGCACAGCACCTTAACCACTGTGCCACCGCGGTCTCCTAATAGCTACTGTAGATAAGGTAATGTTAGAGGCGACACTTAACCGTTGTAGTAAAGTTTTCTTTATTCCAATCACGTGGTGTCTAGAGGACAACAGAGAACCCACAATCCTACACATTAACGTGAGGATGTAATGGTGCGAAGCACGATGTTCCTGGATCGTTTAAATTCCTGATGACTGTGAGAAACAGCAGATGTCATTTCTCAAATACTGATCTGAGGCAGGCTCGGTGTGTGTGTTTGTGTGTGTGAACATAACGGGCGTAGTACGAGGAAGTCTGACTGTTAACCCGTTGTTAACTTTCAACTTGTATTGATGCCTCGTTTAAAAGGCATGAAATGTTGTCCGCCCGTGGTGTTCCTCTTCAGTGAAAATGCCATTTTCCTACGGCCTCTCACGCTATAGCAGTGGATCATTGAAAGGGTTACCTCTACACTAACAACCACAGGCCGAAAATGCAAATTTTTCCTTTGAAATTTGAATGGGTTTTTTTAATAGTGAAATAGCAACAGCTTACGAAGACGACTGTATCTTGTATGTATACTAAACTAGAGTACATAATACAATTGCGAAGGTTCCACTACAACGGCCCACCACTGTAACACAGGCCTCTAAGACTCTATTGCAAAATAACGTAAGTACGTTATGTGTAAGGTGGAGCATGAATGGTTCTTTCATTACGAATTGTTCTGAAAATTGTGTTTAATATTCAGTTAAACCGTCAGTAATCCTCAGATCTTAATAATAGGCTTGGAATGGCTTAGCGAATTAGTGATTATTCACTTGGTGTCAGAAAGTGGTACATAATCTTAAAATAAAACCAAGGAGATGCTCTAATATCTCAAATTCATTTTTGTTTCAGGACTCTACATGTTTCGGACAGTTTGATGACTGCTTGCTAGCAAGCAATCATCAAAACATGTATAAAATATTCCTATTGCTGTGTGTACAGTGCTAGACTCCCGATGATGGACAGAGAAGCTGTCCGAAACATGTAGAGTCCTAAACCAAAAATAAACTGAGATATTAGAATATCTCTTTGGTTTTATTATAAGATTATATCACGATGCACGGTCATCTGAATGTCGAAGTGTTATATAAGTAGCGATATTTGTTGCTGTCAAGGATTGGCGACAACATAATTCACGTGATGCTGTTGTCTTCTTGCTGAGTCACACGTAAACACATTTATCTGCTAGCCCCAGTTTCAATGGTCACCTAGCAAACTGATAGAATCCTGACACAGGTCTTGATACATTCCAATTTTTTAAGGAAACGCCATGAAGATAACTGTGTTGGAGTGTAGGTGAAGCTCCACATATTCTTAACGTTTACACTAACTGGGGGTTGACTCGTCAGCTTCCGTTATTTTTACTTTACCCTGAGGAAAATCCCTTGCTGCACGTCAGATTGGAACAGAGATGTAACGCACAGCCGTAGTTGACCTCATGGGTAAAAGAACAGTGCCTGTCCCTGCCGGGAACCGAACCCCAAGCCATATTTGTTTTCTGGTTCTGTTCTGTAAAAGTTCCTTTGCACTTGGCGTATAGCTCTCTAGCAGTGGACTTCAGAAGTCGTCGGAATGTTTTCCGTACAGCAAGCCGGACGGTTGTATTTCAGATTATGAATTCCTATACAGGTCCTATGAACTAAATTCTAGATTATTTCTTGCCCATAATGAATATAATTTTAAACATGTTGTGTTATGTTATGTTAGTTTCGTAAGCAATTAAATGCAGTGCGTGATCAATTTCACAAGTTTTGACGAACTGTATGTCTCTGCTAATGACAGGCCTGTACCACCTCACTAACAAAGGGTTACGTCAGAGGTAAGGCCTATAATGATCAATCAGCTCGATGAACTAATCAAAGGAATATATTCTGTAAATAACAGACTATAGACACGGACGTTTCTCTGTTGCAGCACGGATAAAGAAGCTTGCCAAAAACAAAAGTGTACCGCTGTATGAACCGTGAAGCAAACAACAATGGCGAGGAATTGTCTTTGATTTTTACGTATGTACTGGCTTTCTTTAAACATGTGACGTCTGCTACTTCGAAACACAGTATTTAGCTCTCGAAGAGAAACGTTGGAATGTCTCATGCGAAGGCTACAGTACCGTGGTTAAGTGCGCTCCAACCGATGTTTTACACTGTCTTAGAAATTAGTACATTTAGTCATTAATTTCTACAGCCGATAGATGATAGTTAACTTATTTACCAGTCAGTCCAGCAGCCATAGTTTATGTTTACACATTAATGTTAATTCCACACAGTGCGACGATGACGGAAGATTTTTAGACCTCTTTTCGGTGTTTTATGTCCAACAGGGGCTCCCAAAGATACAGGTATAACTTCAGTGTCAAGGCACAGCCGTAGCGTAATAGAATTCATTTGAGAACTAAAACTTGAACATTTGGGAATGTCCGTAACAAAACTGTCGTTATGAGGCATTATGACAGTTGGAAGGAGAGTTGTATAAGCTTACGGGTATATGTAGTTCTATGGACCGGTCTGTAACCTAGATTTCATCTCCGAAGTTGTTCAACGTAAGTCTGTACATTCTTTGTTAGGGGTCAAAAAGAAACATTTTTCGCCAGATTGAATTTTCATCTACATGGTTCCATTATATTTGAACCCTCTTGAATGAGTTTTAAAATGAGGTTCAAATTTAATAAATTTAATTTTAACACTCCTCTCAAAACCTGCTCGTAAAAATAAATACATGTTTTTGTTATTAAGGTAGGCCTAAATAAACTTTAATTGAAAGGTCTTTAAATATGATAAATATTTAAAACAGCGCAATGTAATATAACGCTCTGATAACTAAAACGAGTTTTTTTAGGTGTTTGCAAATAGAATTGAAACTGCACTGGAATAATCATTTTTGCCATTAAAGTATGAAGACATAAAAATTTGTTCTGCGCGTGAGGATTACGCTTTTTTCTTTCGTCCTTTCTTTTACAGATTGTATCAAGTGGAGTGTAGAAATATTTCGATAAAGTAACCGAGACACACTTCCTTTGTTTACTGCTTCTAAATTCGTAAATACGTCAGCAAGCAGGCCTAATTCTGTCCAAAAATGTTGTAGCCAAATGCAAATATGTAAACAAGCCGTTCAATTAAAGAGGTCATGGAATATTAATTTTTTTGTATTAAATCTAAATCAAATATAATGGAAACAAAGTAAAATGTAACTTACAGATTGTATTTATTTTCCATGTTATTTTTCAGTGCATTGTTTTGTAACAGTTTGCACTGAATCATAACTTCCAATGCAACATCCACCTATTTGAAAATTTCAATATCATAAATTTTAATGGCTTTTATATACGTTGGCCGAACTGTGTTTTTGATCGTCCTTTCCTAATTCCTTGCATCAATAAACACTGTTCACCGTTACACAGAATATTCCTGTGTTATGTGGGTTGTAAAATTTAAATTACTAAACTCGCTCCAGCACACTTCACTTTTGGTTTCTAAAAAAGAGCGGTACATCCCCACGCTTTCCATTTACATTATGTGTATTACAATGTATTTTGCGCACAAAGGAGAGACGATATACAGCTGACAGGCTCTCGCTGTAAACTGAAGTATCACGGGTTGTGCTCTATCCTCACCTCGCTACACAGACAGGCAGAGAGAGAGAGAGAGAGAGAGAGGCTACTTTAGACGCAGGTGACTGGTGATTTTACTTAATAACACAACGAGGAAAGAAACGCAGGTGGAAAGAAATTAACAAACAGGAGAAAATCTAATTTTACACCCTGTCGTAAAGGAGGAGGAATCTAGTCTGTGTTCCTCACCGAACATTATTATGGAAATGAAATCGATAATACTGTAAAAGATTATACATGAAGAACGATAGATGGAGTCATCAAATGAATGGTTTTTGTACAGGGACAGAATGTAGATGAGAAATACTATTAGAAAGGATAATAGATAAATATTTTCTGATGGTGTAAATTGAATGATACTTCTTAAGTTTTAATACACTCTTGGACCCTTTGTTATACGATGATGGTGAATATTTTGGTTTCATAAACGCATGTGTTTTGTTCATCCCCTACATCACTGAAATTTTCGTATGGAATAACCCTACGATTTTTAGGCTGTTAGATGAACTTAATGCTCGTCGCATAATTTGAAATAAACTAAACGAATATATTATTACTCTTTACTTGCAGCCAAAAAATCACTGTTCCGCAGTTCTTGTCCCTTCTTAGATGTCTAAAAGCAATCACTAAAGAAAGTAACAAGACTATGTATTAAAAGACGTCGCTCCGACCTTAGGAATTCCTTCTATAACAGGTAGAGTGATGTGAAGTTTTCTAAAAGCGTAAATGTTACACCTTTATCAAAATGTCAGTTTGTCACAATTTTTTTACTGGGGAAAGGACTTACATGTACAAATATATATTATTATATACGATATTACGTTAGTCCAGGACAGGGAAATGTAGAAGTAAATTTGTCTTTTTGCCCCTCTATGGAGACGTGTGTATGAAGAAATATATTCTGGAAGATTTGTTTTAACAACTGCGACAAAAGTTTGTCACCATCTGGTTTAGCAATTCAACACCAATATTTTGGTATGAACATAACGTGAAAGTAGTCATTTGTGGCAGTTTTAACTTGCTTTCGACATACATTTGCTTATTCCTGTAAATTTTCCTTTTTCCCCAGTGTTATAGTATTGCACTTATGCTCGTTCCCTGTGTTCCTATGCATGAGTCCTAAATTGTCTTGTATAACACGAGAAGGCGACTATCAGTTTAGGAAAATGATCGCAAAATCGGTGAAGAGATAAAGACAACATGTGAAATATGTGAAAGAAACTAAATGAAATAAAGACGGGTATTCGGAAGACACCAGGTTGCAATATGGGGGCTGTAAACCGTCTACCGTAAGGGAAAGTTTATCATGGTTTACCGCGCTCTCTGCAGGTGAATTACGGTATAAAACCTCGGTAAATGCAGAGGACAGTGTCTAGCGCATACATAGCTGTACACTGTTCGTCATCATCTTGCGTTTTCTTAGGTTGAGTTACATATTTGCTGCAATTTCAACAGTGATTTGAAAGAACACAAGACGACCTATCAGACGAGAGTATCAAAACTGAAATGACAATAGGAGAAAAGATAATATATCCGTAATTTTCTGATGTTCAGGTGACCGTGCATCGTGATAAATTCTTATAATAAAACCAACTAGACGCACTAATTCCTCAAATTTATTTTTGGAATGAAACAACATATTTCGGATAGTTCATCTGTCAATCATCAGGAGTTTCTCACTGTACAACAGCAATGGTATATGCCATACAGGTTTGCTGTGTGTACATTGAAAAACTCCTGATGATAGACAGAGCAACTCTCCGAAACATGAAGGGTTTCATTCAAAAAATAAATTTGAGAAATTAGTGCATCTAGTTGGTATTTTTATAAGAATATATCCGTAAAGTTTTTTGGGCGTATTGAGCTTCAAAAAGGTAACCTGTGGTGACCAAGAGGAAATGCGGAAGCTACGCCCTCTGCCTAAGGCAGTACGAATACGAAACCGAGGGGTTTAGAAAAACAAAACTTCAATCAAACATTTTGCTTTGAAAAGTATAAAAATAACAGTGCACAGATCAATCCTAGCTGCTTCTTAAAACATCTCGTTATATGTGCTTGCAAGTAGGGTAGCAAGTAAGAGAGTACAGGAGAAAACCTGCGTCCATAAGCTTAATCTCCGAAATTGCTAAAGGACCCTGACAACGATCAACCTAAACACTTCGTCGCTGTAAGTTAATTCCAATCCATTTTCATCCAACACGAGATGCAATACGTACTTTGCACGAATGTGATGTCATTTGCAGTTACTGCCAGTCGCTCCAAGAAGATGAGCCTCTACAGTACCTCAGTTACGCCACTTCCTTGTCTTTCCACACTCTAAGCAATTCAATCTTCGCCGGCCATCCTGTCGACAGGCGCTATGCAGCCTAATGAGACATACCGACGCAGTTGTTAAATAAAACAGAAACAAATAGAAGTATTAAATTAAAGCCGATTTTCGTCGATTTTGCACAAGCTGAACCGTGTTAAAAGATCCAGCAGCCTTTATTTTGTTGTGTTGGATGGGGTGAATGGTGATTGAAATACATGGCAAAACGGTACATGATTCTTCTTTGACGGATATTTGTAGTTCATTTAGCTTTGAAATAATATGTATGTAAATAAACATCCAGCCTAGCACACACTCGAGGGGTAAAGCCGAGGTTTCTGTCCTTTCCATATTATTGAATTTTTTGTTTGGATATTTTAGGACGTTTTATCAACAGCCGAATCGTGAAAGATAGATTGTGTGTGGTCAATCAAAGGGGATGTGAGGCAAGCATATTTTGGTCTGTTTTCAGACACGGTCATGGAAATTCTTCCTAAAGAAGAAGACAGACATGAACTGTTAAAATTATATCAGACAGTCTCGGCCGAACGTCATAATCGGTATCTCCAAAATATTAATAACCGGTATTGCTAACAGCATTTTAGTCTCCACTTACATATTCAGTTCTGTGATGCTGGATTACTAACGCACAAAGTTCTCATTAATCCATGTGCTTAAAACTAATTATAATTCCCATATTAGCCGTTAATTGCAAAACTTGGGCGTGTTGTAACTGATAAAGATAAGCAGAACGTGCGACAGAACGCCAATCAACTTCGTGCATTTTACGTTCCTCGCAAGTTTTCTGAAACATTGAATTAAGTGTCGTGGTGGTTTTGTTTTAAGTATGTAGCTTTCTTTAGAGATGTTTCCGCTTTAAACATTACATTTGCCTTCTTTATAATGGCCAACTTGGCCCACAATTCTCTTCCGTATATTTGTTTATTCCAATTCTCTACATGTTTCGAGCAACCAAGGGTTCATAACCAGGAGAGTTAATTTTAACAATACGACCTCTGGTATATGTCATTATATGTAGGTGACCCTATGGTAGGCATACCACACGGTCACTTACATAGAGTGACATATATCAGAGGTTATATTGATGAACTGACTATCCTGATAATGAGCACTTGGTTGGTCGAAACATGTAGAGAATTGGAATAAACAAATATACGAAAAAGAACTGTGCCTCAAGTTGGTCATTTACAAAGTTTGTAATAAGATGCATGGTCAATAAAACATAAAAACATAAAACTACTTTTGCCTGTCGGAAATTATAGGGAGGGTGTTTGTCTAAATATTTATCCAATCAGCTTTGAAAACCTTCCACGAACGTCTAATAAATATGTTGCAGGCCCAATATGTTCCATAACAAAAGATATAAAATGCAACAGTGATAATGAGCTTGAGATACAGAATTTCCTGATAATCCTGAAGAAGTATTCCCTCACATTTTTTTTACCAATAATTAATGTAAATTACGTCTTGATATTATCGTAATATTCTTAGTTCCTTGTTATTTGCCGTTGTTATGGGTAAACACTAAAACAATGCAGAAGTGTAATTTTAAGTACTTTCGAAGAATTCAGTGTCCAAGCATCCCTGTTTCGTCACAACAGTCCGTCTCTTAACTACAACAGGTGTTCTTGTACAGCTTTATGCACATCGAGCGAATGGTATGCAGTGACATTCCTATGATTTCCAGCCGAGGAATGCCACCAGCCAGTATCTCGTACCGTTTTTTGTCTGCCTGCACCATCCCAGTACTCACCGACTCACAGAAGGATTCTTACCTACACTCTGACTGCAGCTGGCATCACAACGGCATGCTGTCACTCGGATATCTTTGAAGTTACGTACAACAGTCGGGAGAGACTGGTCTAGCTCGTAGGATATTACATAGCGTTTTCAGATTCACTGGCGTATGGTCCACATTGATTATTTACGCTGCCAATTTAGCTACAACGTCGTGCCACTCGATCGAAGCGGATCGACCTTAGTACTCAAAGCAGGCAGGGGCTGCATTTTGTCGAGCTGATTGATTGTCCTTTACAAGACGTTGTTTTTGTTTGCTTATTCTTTTAATTGTTGTACTGATTTAAAATAAACTTGAAGCATCACACACACACACACACATACATGCAACGACTAGAGGATAATTGCCGTTTTGTGTATCATTGTCCGTTAATTTACTTTAGGGCCCACGATATGTACTTAACAATCTGAAGGCATTTGTTGCCGCTTCTCGCTTAATATTTGTCCGAGACAAATACGTATTCTAAGTAGAAGTTGTACATACGTGCAGAGTACACATGACATATCTCATACAATGTCTGCGTAATGTTTACAGACCTACTCCAAGGATGCGCTATTTAAGGTGTAGGGTAACTTGCTGGTTTCATTCTCTCAACTAGCCGACCTCCGTCCGGTTTGTAAAACGCGCTTCTCCACTGCATAAAGAAGGCCCACACTTTTAGTTACGCATCAAACACATTTACCCATGTGTCATTTTCCTTATATTTACACATGAAATGACGAGCTCAGTGTTCGAATCCTAGTTGCATTATATGCTTAGGATCTTCGAAGGCATGTCTGCTTTAGAGAAGAGAACGCTTTCGACAAGGTATTTGATATGTACTTTCTAATTAGAACTGAATTTTACTTCTAAGGTTTTGCACATACCTACTCTGTATCGACCTGATCAACCGCTATCAAAATATTTAACGGGGTTTCTGAACTACGAAGCTGTTACAGTACAAAGTCCCATGTCTACGAGATTTTTTAAAGCTCTTTTACTTTATAAATAAAGTTACTCTAATTTCTCAAATTAATATATTAATGAACTATTTAATTGTAACTTGATAAAAATAAGAGTATTAATTACTGTAATGAGAGGGAGTTCTCCGCTTGAATATTTAGTAACTACGGTTGTGAAATTTTAGTCTAATTCCTACATGCAGCCTGATGACGCCTAATCATAAGCCGAAACCATTACATGTAGCTGAATTAACACATTTAAATATATAGCGGTGTTTGACAGACAAGTCCTGGTTTTGTTGTTATTGTCAAACAACTGGACAAATCACCTCAAAGCCACCGAAATTACATTTACCAACTTGATTACAAAGGAAATGTGCTCGGGAAGCCCCAAGGATCCACTGATCACAATTAAAGGACCATTGGATTAGATTATTGCGCTTGTCGTAAAGCAAGCCGGCAAGGTGCAGGATTTATACTTTAGAACCTGTAGACTGTGGATTGAATGGGCCTTGGCCGATCTCACCATTACCTTTCGCAATCATCTTTAACAATTATCTCACCATTGAAACCAAATAATCGACACTTTTGAAAGGCTTTCATGAATGAGAGAATAAAACAATATGCAAGTCTATATCTACAACTGCAAAGTAGTATAAATGTCGATGCGTTATATCAAAAAATGAACACGTGCACAAGTTTCAGGGAAAGGAAAATACCAACGCAGGGACATAAAATATTTAATATTGCCGATATGTGGTATAATTAGACATCGTTGTAAGTAGGCTTATATCACCTGTGACTACGAGAAAGACGGATATTGAAAACTACAACGTTTAATCCTTCATTATCCTTAAATGCGTTGGGCCAAAATTATTTGCTTTGGTATATGTTTATGGCGGTTACGTTGAAGCAGTCAGTGATTCTGTACGATCACCTATACAAGTGTAAGTAAATCAGTGAGAAGTGTGCTGCGGTTTCAAACGGTCCTGTGATGAGAGAAGTGCACATACACACACACACACACACACACATCCTCTGTACACATAACGTCCTCTCTTGAGCCACTGGAGAGGAGCTCGGGTTGCTGGTTTCACAAGCTTTTGATACTACATCGCCATGTTTATTTAACAAACAGAACTGAGAGCGGGCCTGATACAACAGAAGCCGGGGAGCTTTTGATGAAGCTCAGCAAAAAATAACGGAGAAAGAGCATTACGTTCTCTTACTGGTTAGTTAACATTAAAGTTAGAGAAAACGGGCTGACGTACAGTCACCGTCAACAGAAACAAGGCTCTCAGAATATTCTTAACAAAAAATGCCAAACAAAAATCGAACACCAGTGTCACATTCAAATATATGTGCGAACATAAATTAAAGATAAAATTGCCCTGTTCTTAATTAATCACCATGTCATTTAGATGCATGAAGAATGGAGGTTGGTTCCATACATTCTTGGCAAAAGAATTATAAAAAGGGTGCTCAGTACAAGGAATATAACACCCTCATTAAGAGTATGAATTTATAAAACAATAATAAGACCAATGGAAAGAGACTTAATGATTGTAAAAGAAAAATCCTGCGAAAAATATATGGGCCCAGATATAAAAATGATTACTGGGGCAAAGCAAAATGCAGATATAAAGGTAAAGTGATCCCGTTACAGGTCCAGTGGGGCCCAGAGGTTGGGTAGAGGTATAGCTCTACTCTTCCATGACCGCGGCACTAGAAGGGGATGAGTGGTCAGCAGCACGCCCCGGCCGCACTTTACCCCCGGGAAAGAGCCGGTACCCATTGTACAGGAGGCTAAAATGCGGATATATTAACTGTAATTACAGTACTTAGAGATTGGAATGGCTTGGACATGTTGTAAGAAGTGCAGGTGAAAGGAGAGTAAAGGAGTTAATGGAAGGCAAGCGGGGAGGAGGGAGGAAAAATTAGACCTAAATAAAGGTGGATGGATGGATGGATGGTGACGAATTGGAATTTAAGTTATGTGGATGTAAAAGGATGGAGAAAAAGTCTTTGGACAGAACAGAATGGGCACCTGCAGTGAAGGAAACCAAGGCCAAATTTCACGGCTGTAGTGATAAATAATAATAATAATAATAATAATAATTCGTGGACAGCATCACCCAAAAGCAGATGTAGGTCGCTTGTATGTGTATACGGTGGGTCACTCTCAACCTCGACTTAACGTAGAGGTGAGGGACTAGCATCACGCCCAGGTCGCCTCTCCCTTGTGGAAAGAGCCCCTGTACCAAATAAGTAGAGGTTGTGTGGGTCCCAATGCCATTTTTGACGCTTTGAGGAAGAGAAAATTCTCTTGATTCTGCCGGCATTTGAACAGGTGATTGTTAAGCCTTAACCTCATCACCATACTGACTACCTTACTGCGTTTCCTAAATGTAAAATAGTATATGTAAAATTAGAATGGAGTTTTGATGTTTTTCTAACCATGCATCGCAGTATATTTATCTCAGTATTTAATCAACTTGATGCACAAAATTTGTTTCACAATAAGTTTTATTTCATGCCTCTACATGTTTCGAGCACATGTGCTCATCATCAGGAGGTCAAAATTGCATTACACAGCCTCTGGTATCATCACAC
>Ga0123354_10010482_pt1 | contig 14279 bp, 7 predicted proteins | sample TergutLab28metaG_2_FD_97872 | JGI IMG/M metagenome (GOLD analysis project Ga0123354, IMG submission 97872) | Labiotermes labralis P4 segment gut microbial communities from Petit-Saut dam, French Guiana - Lab288 P4 | ecosystem: Host-associated > Arthropoda: Insects > Digestive system > Gut ... | reverse complement strand
TATACCCACATCCTACCTCCTGGAGATCCATCCTAATATTATCCACCCATCTACGCCTAGGCCTCCCCAGTGGTCTCTTTCCCTCCGGCTTCCCCACCAAGACCCTATACACCCCCCTCTCCTTACCATACGCGCCACATGCCCAGCCCATCTCATTCTTCTCTATTTTATCACCCGCACAATATAGAATATATATATTATATATATATATATATATATAACCGAATTTTAAAATACTAACATAGACGCAGCTTTTCCTCACAGCTGTCAAGTTAATACTGAAAGCTTAAACTTTATTATGTAAAATCTACACACCGAAAAAGCGTCCCAGTTTGGATCTAGTTTTATACCGTCACTTACAGTGATTTCGATTTTTTATTGTTTTACTCTGTCTGAAGGGCCAAACGTCAAGAGCTGTAAGACCCTGAATGTTATGTATCTCATTTCCTGATCATATTCACAACCAATCCGTCACTCCGTTAACAACCGAAGTTCATTAAACGTCATTAAACAGTATCCGAAGCTCTTAGCTTCCAGTAAAAAAAGTCACGTGTCCTGGTGATTAATGACATAGTTTTTTCTTTCGCATTCACGTCATTATTGCATAGTTATTTCTAGAACAACCTACGCTACTGATATGCAGCTAACACCACAGGAATAAGACGAAATGTAAAAGGGAAGGCCAACAGAGTAAAGGCATGACGTTGCTTTAGCACACGATGCTGTTTAGAGCAAATGGGCTGCTTGGTTATAGATGGCATGGGAAGAGCAACAGTAGACACTATTTAAACAAAGCAAAAAATTTGAAGTTTGTTGCACCGTGCATCATTGTGATAACCGAAGAATAAAAACCAACTACATACCACTTATTATTTTATAGTACTTTTTAAAGGTTCAACATGTTTCGGGCACTAATATGCCCATCATCAGGAGCTCGCGACTATAATGTCGTGCTGTAGCCTGCAGCCCGGACACTACTCCAGCCTAACCGCACGTAACCTCCAACCTACAGCAAACCAAGAACGAAAAGACCAATGTGGTAATCAACATTACAGTCGAGAGCTCCTGATGATAGGCATAGTAGTGCCTGAAACATGTTGAGCCTATAAGAAATATAATAGAATAATAAGTGGCATCTACACGTAGTTGGTTTTTATTCTTCAGTTAAAGCAAAAAATGTACAAGAATACATAAGTTATAAGTTGTTACATGTAACGGTGATGAATACGAAGTGCTCTTTCTTTTTAGAGGTAAAGTAGCGTGTAAGATGGAACCCAGAAGAACTTGCTACTTCCATATACAGGGTGTGTCTTCTCTTTACTCTAAGAATGAAGCAGTTAGTTTCTACGATAAGCGAGTAATTTCGTATCATATTACGCAACATTATATTGGGAAATAACGCTATTTGGCAGCTTTATGAAACCCAGACTTACAGGGTGGACATTAATGAAATTTAGTGCGAAGCGAGTACTTGTGAAAGTGGGGCGTACAAAAAACAATATTAAAGTGAAGCTCAGTGACACTGTCTTTGCGTTTCAGTCACACTATTTAAGTGCGAAATATGTATGTAATATCATATTTATTGATTAAAAAGTGTGGCAGACATAAAGTCATAAACGTATAATTTCATATATATATATATATATATATATATACAATTTTAGGAATGCTGTAGATTAAAGTCAGGGAATAATGCCTGCTATTATTCGGTGCAGAATCATTTGCCTTCCAGTTTTTATACCCAAAAATATCAATATTAAGGCATACAGTGCCATAATTTTGGCTGTTGTTTTGTATGGGTGTGAAACTTGGTCGCTCGGGATGGGTGAGAAACATAGGCTGAGGGTGTTTGAGAATAGGGTGCTGAGGAGAACGTTTGGGCCTAAAAGGGATGATGTAACAGGGGAGTGGAGGAAACTTCATAACGAAAAGTTTAGTGCTCTGTATTCTTTGCCAAATATTATTCAAGAGAACAAATAGAGAAGAATGACATGGGCGGGACATGTGGCACGTATGTTGGCGAGGCGAAGGGCACGCAGGATTTTGGTGAGGATTCCTGATGAAAAGAGACAATTTGGAAGATCCAGGCCTAAATTAGAAAATAATATTAAAAAGGATTTTCAAGAAGTGGGATGGGGAAGCATAGACTGGATTGATCTGGTTAAGGATAGGGACAGGTGGCGGGCAATTGTGAATGCGGTGATGAACATTCGGGTTCCATAAAATGAAGGAAATTTCTTGACTAGCTGAGAACCGTTTAGTTTCTCGAGAAAGACTCTGCTCCATGGAGTTCAGTGATGCTTTTGTGATAATCTACTTAAAATGTTGAGCTATATGGTTAAGCGATTATTTTGATTATAAGCTATACCAAACCATAACAAAGTCTATTTTATTTACGGCGATACAGATTTTTTTCTGTATATTACAGGCCGTTATACAAATTTCGGTGAATACCTCAGAATATTTACCGACATTTTTACACAGTACATTTGTTGCAACAATTCACACATGTCTGTGTATGATCACCAATTCGTGGCCAGGTGTTTCAATATGCTAAGTGAAACAGCCTCTGGTGGCTTACTTCCTATTGACAGGGTTGCCAGCGAGTCCAGAGGCCCCTTGCTTAAGGGTCACAGAGGGCTCATTATATCTTCATTAGTTGGCGCAGTGATTATATACGGTGACCTGAGTACCCAGGCAACTCAATGCATATATGAATAACTGAGCAGCAAACGTGCACGTGTGTGGTGCTCCTGTACGCCCGTAGCTTCCGTGCCCTGGATTGATACGCCTGTTGGTGTTTACACCATCATGTAGACGAGAAATTTTTGACATGTTTTACGAAGGAAAAAAACTAACACCTCTTTTCCAAGCCGTAAGAGTAATTTCTTTCAGTTCATGAAACACATTTGGAATTCATGGTAGAAACTTAAACGTATTAATGGAGTAAACAACACTACATTACACCATACTGCGCTACACCAGACTACACTACACTGGCAATAAACAAACTTTATGCAGGCATAAAAAAACACATAGGCCTGTGTCTTATGTTAATTCAATCTACAGCCGCGCACTTTGAGTACAGTGTCTATACATGCATACATAGGAGGGGGGGGGTGCAGAACGACCCATTTGCAATCCTGCACTATAAGGGAATAAGAGGTCAGCGCCATGCGTCGGCCTATCTACCCCCCGTAATGAGCCGGTACCCATTGTACAGGAGGCTTGGTGGGCCTCTGTGCCGGTCTGGACAACAAGGAAAATCTCACCCCTTGATGGGATCGGATCCTCTCAATGTCCAGTTCGTAGCGAATCGCAATACCGACTGAGCCATACGGACGGCATGTACGCCTGAAATATTCCACCAAAACAACAGCAAAACAGAACACACATTATCTGGAAGATCATTCAATAGTACTTTTACATGTTTCGAACAAAAATATAATTTCAAGGTAAACAGTTTTACGTTCCTGCAAGTGTCATTGGCGATCATGCCAAGACAACGGCGGTGACACTTGTGAAGGTACAACACTGCCTTCCTGAAGAAGATATGATGATATGATATGATATATGATATAGATATATGACACGATACGATATGATATGACACGATACTACATGATATGACATGTTACATTATGATATGATATGAAACGATGTGATATATTTAATTGCAATTGGATTGCCACCCGGTGGCAGTAGTACAGTACACATTTACACACAAACAATACATAGAACAACAGAATCGGCACAAAAATACATTGAACAACATATTTCACTACTTAGGAAGAGTGCGGGCCTTGCCCCGTCTTTTCGAGTTATACCCTGGCATTTGCCTTACAACTGAGGGAAAAGCACGGAAAAAACCTCAGTCAGCTTCTGATCGCCACACGAAGAGCGCTATTAAATAATTTTCAAGTTTATGTGTATAATGTTACGGTGTTTGTTCATCTTCAAAAAATATATACATATTTTTCACCACTATTCATCAAATAAAATTGTAATACGAGTTCTTTAAATACGTCGCGTTTATGTGACTTCCTTTTGCAAGAACACACTCTCCCCTCCCAGAAAATCTTATGTGAACCACATGGCCTTCACTTGGTGCATGCGTATGAAACATATGTTCGTTAAGTCGACGAATTGAGGTACAAAATTATTTTAACAGTAAATACAAATGATGTTAATAACATGAAAATTTACACTAGGTCCTAGAGCAAGCAAAGTTTATTTGTTATGCGTCAGGTACATGGAACTGTGTGCTCCCAACACTGGAAAATGAGAATTATATACATAGCAAGCGTAGTAGAAATTTAACTAAGTTTATGCAAATGATCGACTAAAGAATTTATCTTAGGAAAGAAGAAGGCGTTGTTTTGAAGAAAACGAAAATAATCATACATGATTTTTGGATAATACTGACTAAAGTTAACAGCACAAGCATAAAAATTATTAATAAATTTTAATAGGAAATAACTTATTCCTGTAAATGTCCTTACAGCATTTACGATTATAACAATAAAAATAAATATTTCTTGCAATAATCTAATTAAAAAAAACTGTGCCAATTTCAAGTTATAAGTGTTTATTTCATAAATTTCTGAACGCTAATAAGGAGCACCATGAAGATCATACATTTCCAACGAGTATTACATCCTTCTATATAGACGTTGACTTTGAATCCGAGTAAAATGACTCTTAATGACAGTGAAGTGTTGTAACTCCTGAAGACAATGCTTTGAAATTTATGTATTTTTTCATCTCAAAGCTGCACACTTTCCTAACCTCCATCACCAAAATTCAGCATTATCTAAGAAACAGGCCTGAAAGACTTGCTGCGATCTACAGCATATTTTGGGGACTAAACAGAAACAAGAACGTAGATACGGTTTGGGTGTAACATGGAAAACAGACGATAATTTTGAGGATTGGTTTTAAAAACAATATTAGTGAAATCAATCGCATTACGAACAGGATTATAGAAGTTCAAGTTATATCAAAAGGGAGGAAATAATTCTTCAGCGGTCCTTTGTGCTTTAAATACCTCTATTCAGATATTAATTCTGATTACTCGCGCTTAACTTACCATTTAATTTCCAGGCTCATTAGTAAAGTTTTTGGAATTCAATCGCAGAAGACGATCGAGTTTCAACACATAAAAGGTCTAGTCAGGAAGTCGTTATTATTCCAATCCATTTTGTGCTCTCCAGCGACGTGGGAAGAAGAGTTTCCCACTATAGGGTCTGGGAATCTGAAGAGATTTCTGCGACGTTTCCATTCACGGCTGACAAGATTCAAAACTTTGATTCGTTTACGTGTGTTGCAAGTTGATTCGTCACTTGAGTGTGACATGAGATGTGGGGAAAACACTCAGTACGATTTCCATTTAAAAAGATTTCCTTTCCTTGCCTCAAAAACTCTTCTGTGACGAAGGACTAATCTGAGAGTTCTTGGTACGTACTATAGAATTCTCGCAACAAGGACATTGATATCCTTTCAAATGAACATCCATTCGAAAGAAAGAAGACTTCAGAGAAACCGGTGTAGTTCCTAATCACAATGTGACAGGGTCAATATGTTTTCAAATATGAATATCAAATATAAGCTTATTTCTATGCTTCTTTAGGAAGCTGTATGTACTCAGTAAACGAAGTTATATTGAGAAAATAATATGATAGTTATGAACAAAGGCTTGGAGGTATCATTTTCATGGCCTGTTTCAATACAAATCATACTACTTTCCAACAAAAGCTCAAGAAAATAGGAGAAATTATCTTTTATAGAATAACTGATATCCGGCCATATTTCAAATGATTCATGTCCTGAACGACCAAAAGAAAACTGAAATGTTTGTCCTCGACGTCTGATGAAGATTTATCGACAGTCTACTATAATTAGATAATTTATATAATACCCCCGTTTATTTAACAATACTTCTTACTTCGAAAAACGATTGTATCTCTGCAGTCAGGAACGTTTACAGAGGTAAGATAATTCCTCTTAAGTGGTCAGAAGTTTCAAGAAAATTGCAATGCGTGCACTCCATGATGTGGGTCACAACAAGCTAAATTTCTAAAGGAATTAAACAATTTATTATCCAACTAATGCACAATATTTAATATGTAGAAACAAATAAAAGTATAAAATATTTAAAAGTGCTCCAACATGTTTCGGATCACGGAGGATCCATCATCAGGGTGCCTTGTATAGTGCTGGGCTAAAAATTGCAAGAATGATTCTATGGTGTCCGTTGACATGGAAAAAGATCGGTGTTATGGCAGCATAATTTCAGAATATGCTGCCATAACACCGACCTTGTCCATGCCAACGGACACGATAGAATAACGTTTTTTTAATTTTTAGACAAGCACTGTACAAGGCTCCCTGATGATGGATCCTCTGTGATCCGAAACATGTTGGAGCACTTTTAAATATTTTATAATTTTATTTGTATCTACATATTATATATTGTGCATTAGTTGTATAATAAAGTGTTTAATTATCATTGATGCACGGTGCAAACATGAAGATTCTAAAGGAATATTTTGTATCTTTTCAGTTTACTTGCTATAAGTTTGTATATGGAATTATAGCAAAACCCAAAATGCTTTAAATAAAAAGAGTAAAAATTCATGACTCAGCAGTACAATGGCTCACAACTTCGACTCATCACAAAATGTGTGAAATGGTGTCTGTAACGTATATATGTGGTTGTTTATTGCTTTATTGCTTTATGTAAAGTGGACTTTGTCGTGAATAAGCTTAGCTTAAATCGAAATTCACAAAATAGGAGTATATATATTGCCAGTTTTTACGTTCCAGTCAAGAATATCTACTCGTACAAAACACAGCAAAAACTTAACGTACGACTTTACGTAAAGTAGCTGTTACATTTGGTGGGTGCAGTTAAAAGAAACACAATTTACAGCTATCCTTAACGAACACTTTCGTACACACTTCAGCTGAAACTTGATTAACCCTTTAAACATCAAGTTAAATCCCATCTACCATTTGCTGGCATTATTATGAGCTCACCCTATTCTCCACGTTAGCAGGATAAGGGTTAACGGCTTCCGACAGAGAATAAAACGTTTACAACAGACCTTCCAAATTAGGATTAATGTGGATGAAAAAAACAGTATTTTCTGTGAATATTCATCGAAATTTCTCACGCAGAATGTTAAAGTATTCTGCCACACAGTCCGGAATCTGATACCTGGTCTCGGGCATAACACGTTCTTCCGTTTTACTTTGTAAAGAACGCCTATGGAGAAACAAGTTACCGTCGCTATTCACCTAGATCGAGAGCAGGTTTTGCAATCAACACAAAAGGAAAATGTTTCTTTAAAGGTTGGTAATATATCTAAGTGTTTTATTCTTGCATGAATTTTATCTGTATGGTCTTCGTACACTAACGCATTCTGTTATTAGCAGAACGGACATGAGCTACATAACAAGGGGCCAACAGCAACATGCTAACATTCTGAACAAACGCTGCGTTGTAAAAGTCTGTCGTTGCTACGTTAACGAAATCATTAAAATCAAATTTTGTAAATTTCTGAAAGGGCCACAACTTGTGTATTTGACAGATACAGGGCTTTCAAAGTATGAGGCTGCGAAGATGCTTGGAAGAGCGAACACGCTTGGACAAGTTTATCTTTACGTCGGGCTTATGCAGCGTCATATAATGAAAGCCCTGTAATATATATATATATATATATGTATATATATATGTCTGTGTCTGTGTGTGTGTGCTTAACTCAATACGATTTTCATGAGATTCTTGCATATCGAAATAAGATCAACAGGAATAAGGGCCGTAACAATGGAACTGTGAAAGAATTACATGTGATAATTACAAATGATGATGGCAAACTAATTTATGTAAAACTGTGTAACATTTTAGGTTAGTAAAATATAAGGCATTTTCGACTAAATAATACTTGTAATTTGAATTAAGACCTAAGAATTTCAAATTATCACCTAGGAATATTCCAGGGTTTTATTTAAACTTTTGAGACATTGTTTAATAAACAAGTAGTGGAAATGTAAACTGAATTAATGACACGTGTAAGAATAATGCCAAATTTTTATTGACGTTGTAACTATACTGAAATTTAGGATCTCTTACATAACATTACTTTAAAAAAAAGGAGTAATTCTTTTCTGCACATAGCTCTCCCTAAGTGGCTAAAATCGTGCATCCATTACACTACTCAGGTAAAGACTGACTTATTCTTGGTGAAACTGATATTTTCGTTGAATTTATGAATACGCACTAAGCACGCCATGCTTTGAGATGAATTATTCCTCGTCATTATCCTATAACTCTAAGCGTAGTCCTACGTTTCGAGAACAAAATAATTTACCTCGGTCTTGGAGGGTGGAAGAGAGTTGATGGTGGTCTGAACACACAATGGATTTAGACATGGCAGCGGTCAGCCGTGGAATTTCTGTTGGCCAGCTGAGACAGACGATGTTTTTGAACCATTTCCAACAGACAAAAACATCGTTACAACTTCAAACAAACAAACAAATAAAATGTTAAGTTGCTGAACCCTCACTAATGGCAATGAAATTCCACGGATATTAAACATAAATTCTTGTCACTCAGATATCCCATAAGATTACTCTTAAAGAACTTAATATTATAATAATATAATTGATTATGTTCTTGCATAGACTCGCCTTAAACTGCAAAGAGTGAACAAGAAGTGAAGATATACTAAGTTTCCACAGGGCAGGAATTAAAACCGGGCAAAGGCATATTTATTCAAGACAACTACAGTTCGGAGTTTGTGAACAAAGCATGATAATCTTAATTATTGTGCATTAAATACATTTTTAATATTAAAAAACTTTAAAATAATTAATCATTGCAGTTACTTCCTTGCAGGAATTTAAATTTAGAAAACTGAATGCGAAAAGGATGTGCTAAGCTAATGCAATGCGGTGTTTAAAGGCAATAGATAAAACAATGCGCGTATTAAGCAATTAATATTTTGCGGCACAAATTTCATGTAATAAAGGCTTGAAAATGAATTTTTATCTTATAGAAGGCATATACGGATTTTCACAACAAAACAAGGTGCTCTTTATGGAAATAAGCAGGTATTTATTCTGAGAACAAAAAGCAATGAAGAGACGTACTCTGTAAGGGAATGTATCTTGAAATAAAAGCAACAACTAACACTACTGCGTCAAATGTTTAAATAAAAACAGCTCAGAACTACAGGAAAAGCACTATTCTCATTACTAGTATAAAATTTCGATATCGAAATGTTTATATGTGAAGAAAAAAAAAGCTATTGGAAGATTCCCTCAGGACTGGAAACTTCATTTCTGAAAATTATACCAAAATCTGTGTGGACTGGGTAGCTCAGTCGGTATAGTGACTAACTACGGGCTGGACGGTCCGGGATCGAATCCCGGTGGGGACGAGATTTTCCGCCCGTCCAGACCGGCCCTGGGGCCTACCCAGCCTCCTGTAAAATGGGTACCGGGTCTTCCCCGCGGGTAAAGTGCGGCCGGGACGTGCTGCTGACCACTCACAACTTTCTAGTGCCGCGGTCATGGAAGAGTAGAGCTATACCTCTACCCACCCTCTGGGCCACACCGGGCCTGTAACGGGATCACTTTACCTTTTTACCAAAATCTGTGCATGGTCAATCTTATACACAACCGTAAACAAACTGAAATACATTCAAACAAAACGAAATTCTTCATTAATACAATCATGGCCAATAAATCCGTCAAGGAAGTAACTTTCATGCTTTCGCCAACATGACAAAATACGTACAGAATGTGTAGCGAGACATTTCTTCCTACAATTTTGTTGAGGTCTATCTTTTGCGTGTAACTACGTTTTTTTTTCGCTACAACTGAACCTGAGAAGCAAAAAGGCGTAAGTCAAATTTTATCACGTTTGAGATAACATAATTTTTCTTAGATCTGCAGGCTCTTTCATATGCAGATTATTGTACGTCCAAGTACTGCCCCAGTGCAACTGGACTAGGAATTAAGCAGCAGTAAGTGAGATACTGTTCTAAGAAAAATTATTTACTATCTCAAATATTGAATTTGACTTACATCCTTCAGTTTTTAGGCAAGGCAACACCGCTGTGTTTTAAACATACTAGTAAACAAAACAAATATAAATCAAGTCTATAAACAACTTTGTTTATAATTCAGAATCAGCGACATGTTTCGGCTATTAAAGCCATTTTCGGGCTGAGTACAAAATCATATAGGAACTATATATACCTAAAATGCTATGAATGTAATATTCGAGATATCATCCTACATCAGATGCTGGTATTATCAGATGTATTACATATTTAAAATAGAGTTTGAAGGTGTTGTCAAATTTGTAAATTAAAGCTTTAAAACTATTTAATAATATAATTACGGATTTTTAAAAATCTTCAAATATATATATATTTCCTACATGATTTTGTATTCAGCCTGAAGATGAATTTTATAGCCGAAACATGTCGCTGATCATTAATTATTAATCAAGTTATGTATAGACTTGATTTATATTTGCTTTACTTACTACAGCATTCAGCTTCTCAGGTCCAAGTAATTTCTCGCTACAACTTGGAAGGGATTCTACTACTCATGCATTGCCATAGGCAGTACTTATATTGTGAGCATTGCCCATTCCCTTCGGTTTAATATGCAATAGAAGTTCGAAAATAGGATATTTCTTCTTCTGCAAGTATCATAGGAAGCTGAAGGGCCAGAGTGTCATGGTATCGACAGAACTATCCAGTATTCTTCAATGGACAACACAAGATGATGGACAGTGTCGAAGAAACTATTCCTTATTTTCAACTTCTGTCTGGAGTAACACCAAAACTAGCAGAGAGGTACTTCTCCTGTGAAGGTTTTCTACATTTTTCTTCTTCAGTGTAACATATTTGGGTCGCTTTCCTTATCCGCACGAGCAGATTACAGAAAAGAAAGTACCTGGTATCACGAACCGGACCGGTTTAGAACACACGTACATATCAGCGTATGAACGTACTTTAGACAGATGAGCAATCAAACTCATCAAAATTACCTTTCCATTCCTTAATGTGTCTTTTTAGATTCCGATATTTTGATAAATTTGGACACGGCGCCAAACTGAGTGAATGTAACTGAGTGGAATTATATCTGTAGGCCTAATAAATGTGAGACAAATATTTGTGTGGTGAGAAGTGAGAGCCACGAAAACCCCGTTTCCATACTACAACCAGTACCTATACTGGTTCTAATGAAGCAAAGGCATAAATTTCTATAGAGTATTTAGCTCTTCCTTTGTCACAGCCAGTATTCAGAAAAGCAAGGGCTACAAGCAATAAAGATCTGGCATATTACAAAAAATTCTGCTGCAGACAACAGAGCTTTTTTTTAAACTTTCTGTACATTTCTTTTCATTTGCTATGAACGAAAGGAACACGCACCTCACCATGCAAAACTTTTGTGCAGTTACTTGGGACGAGTCTCAGAGAATGTAGGCTTTATATATGATCTCAGATATTTCACTGTCCGCTGTAAATGTTACAGAGAAATCTCTGCTTCACCATCTCTCGCAGTACAGTGTAGACAGGACATCCTACTATACATGTATGACGGCCAGCTACGTAAGTCATCCAGTCATTGTGCCTTGGAGGCCAATTCCACATAACAAGTCGTAAGCACAATATTCTATGTATATGTTAAGATACTTTTTATATCAGCCGCCAGACATTCCCCATAAACAAGATGCATGGATTAGTGTATATCGGACATCGGCAAGCCCTCGTCCTATTTCGCACAAGATGCAAACTTTTATGTGTCGATCTTGATAGTGCTACTGTAAATATTTCCAGGCCCTCTGTCATTAATTTGAGAGCAAATATGTCTATATACAGGGTGTTTCATAAATATACGAGGGGCGCTGATAAGTCCTTAGCCCGACCAGGAAGGAAACAAGCTACGGCGACCAACTCCAAATTTATTAAACATACTCCCCACGAAGCTTAATAAGCTTCTTAGCCCATTGCTCTAACTTTTACAAACCACTCAAAAATTCAGAACTTTGTCCTTCCAACCAGGTCTACGCGACAAAAATAACCTCCGCGTCAGAAGAAAAATGGCGACCTTTCAATTGTTTTTTCAGTCCAGGGAACAGGCGGTAGTCCGAAGGGCCAGATCCGGAGAATAGGGTGGATGATCAAGACACTGGAAGCCCAGGTAGGCCAGTTTCTTCCGGGTTGCAAGTGCCCGGTGAACCGGGGCTTTGTCGTGCAAGAACAAGACCACCTTGGTGAACTTCCCGAGACTTTTTCCTTCAAGATGTCCTTCAATAGCACCAGCAGAGATAGGTAATACTCCGCGTTGATAGTTTGGCCCTTTGGATGATAATCATTGAGGAGGATGCCGCCTTGATCCCAAAAAATCGAGGCGAGAAATTTTCCAGCGGATTTTTACACTCGGAATTTTTTGGAGCGGGGTGAGCCGCTATGCCGCCACTACATTGATTGTTGCTTTGTCTCCGGGTCATAGTGATATAACCAGGTATCGTCCATGGTCACCAATCGCGACAGGAAATCATTTGGATCGCCCCGAAAAAATTCCAAATGTTGCTCAGACAACTGGCACCGTTGATGATTTTGATCCGCGTTAAGGTATTTCGGGACTCACTTCGCGGAGAGCTTCTGCTTGTCCAAATCTTCATGAATAATGGACCCAACCCGCTCACGTGAGATGCCCAGTAGCTCAGCTATTGATTTAGCCGAAATCCGGCGGTGTTCCAAGATTAGCTCGTGAAATTAGGCACATCGCAGGTGGAAAAATCACCACGTTTAAACTGGGCCACCCAGTTTTTGACGGTGGCATACGATGGTACATGTTCCCCTAATGTTTATGTCACAATGGCGTGAATATCCTTCGGCGCCTTGCCTTGGAGGGGAAAAAAAACTTGATGACAGCTCGCGTCTCCATGTTGTTGAAATCGCGCGCGTCTAATGACGTGTTTCCTTTGAGCCTCTGTAACAATAAAAGACTTGCAATTCGTCATATTAACATACCCCTCTTTCGAACGACACTATCGATTTCGTCCTAAGACACCGGGAAGTAGGTCGGGTTAAGGACGTATCAGCACCCGCTCGTACTGCACAACATAAGGACGAGTGCTATAGAAACAAACACCGATAAAAATGTTGTGTGCATATTTATCCCTAGTAACTTCGTCCATGAATATCAATCAAGGTTACTTGGGAAGAAGAAGAAGGCTAAAAAAAGTAATTATAAACAAGGCCACAAGAAAGTGTTCGTTTGTAGGTCGCTCTTCAGTGGCGCGTTCTACATCAAACACAGATAAAACTTTCCGTGTAAACAAGGATTTTCGGAAGCTTTGTTTTCGAGCTATGATACATTAGGTAAGAGAAGCGTCATTTAAGTGCATTTCCCGTCTCATGTTGTCCACTACGCAGCGTCACGGGGCAGTAATACCGGTTGAGTCCAGTAGTTGTTCTGAGCTTACGCCGTCAGCGAATATACATTCTCGGAACTGGCTGTAAGTCGTATTTCGCTGCGAAAACGGAGATAAACTGTTGGTTGGGTCTTAAAAACCGGCTGATTTGTACCTATGAAGTCACCTTAACCCGTTATGTACGATCGGGCAATTAATGGTGTAGCGAAACCACAGCAAAGAATAAAAGGACAATGAGAGCTTGTTTTTTCGCAACACAACCCTGAATTATCAAACGTCTGACAAAGTCCTTAGTAAAAACTCGCAGCTCTCTGTATGGAAGTACCATGACAAGGCTTTTCTGTATAAAGTTAAAAGGGTAAATTGTAAAACGGGCATTAGATGCCGGTAAACAAACACTTCATTTCGGATAAGTTTACACTTTACCTTGCAAACTTCTCCGCCCACAGTGAAAAGGGACATAACCCAAATACGAAGCGTCCAATACAAATTTGTACATAATCTCTCTCAGTATGTGTGTGCAAACAGCACATCCATAAATTGGTGCCTTGCATTTCAGGAACACGTACGTGTGCATGTATGTATGTACGTATGTATGAATGTATGTATATTTACAGGGTGTTTCACGACTTTAGGGCATAACTGCACGAGGTGATTTCCTAGGCCTTTGTGATCAAAAAAGTTCATATAAACATGTGTCCGATTTTGGACGGTTACGGATTTATGACCGTTTTTTAATTCCCGTACACGCCCTCGTGTGAACCGCGTCTATCAGGTGGCGGGTCGCTATTTTTAGCCAGCTACAGACACTTGT
>Ga0123354_10010481_pt1 | contig 14279 bp, 13 predicted proteins | sample TergutLab28metaG_2_FD_97872 | JGI IMG/M metagenome (GOLD analysis project Ga0123354, IMG submission 97872) | Labiotermes labralis P4 segment gut microbial communities from Petit-Saut dam, French Guiana - Lab288 P4 | ecosystem: Host-associated > Arthropoda: Insects > Digestive system > Gut ... | reverse complement strand
TTTCTGAATTGTTTCGTCGCTTTGATCCTCGCAATGACTGAGCAGGAAAGTCAATGGATTCAACCAATACCGTCATTGCAAGCGAAGCGAAGCAATCCAGTGTTGGGGTTATGCAGAGGTTCCTTAGGGCGTTCTCAAATCGATCATAGCAATAATCCCAAGTATTTTTGACCCCAATGCTTAATAGCGCGTTTTTTTTATTCTGATCAAAATGGTCTGCGAAAATGTGCTGCAACATCACAGGAAGATCATTATGCTTTTCAATGAAATAGCTCAAATTTTTCATCCACTGCTGATATTGCGTATTCTTGGGGTGTTGTGAAGGATGAAATTGATGATGAACTTCAACATTCGGATTATAAACGATTTTGACCCCATTTTTTGCCAATCGATATCCAAATTCTGTATCCTCTAGCCCCCAGCCTTTGAACCTTTCATCAAAGAAACCATGCTTCTCGATAGAACTTCTGAGAAACGAGATGTTGTTAGAAAATACCAAATGCCATGCACCCCTCATCTGAGCCATATTGTTAGAATAAGTGGAAAACAATCGATGTCGAGAGTCCCTGCGTTCAATATAGCTTTCGATTATATCTAAATCATAACTATCAAATTCTTTTAAAAAATTACGGGTTCCAATTTGTAATATCTCGGCACCACCTGCTTCCTGGAACGGTTTGCAGTGAGATTCAATAAAGGTTGAAGATACGATCTGATCGCAGTCAAGGCAAATAATGACATCACCTGCTGAGTTTTCAAATCCCCTATTTCTCGCAAACGCAGCGCAAGAATGATCACCTCTCGCATACTTAAAATATTTAATATCAACAGGAAGGTGCAAATTTCGTATTTCATCCTCTACTAGATCTTCAGAGCCATCATCGATTACGATTATTTCAAAATCGGTGCTGCATTTTTGCCTCCCAAGCGAAATCAAACTATTGATTAATAGCTTCTTTCTAGAAAAATATGGTACTATAATGCTGCATTCCATTTTAATACCCCCAAATGTTCAAACATCAAATAGCCCAGCTGGCATTTTTCATTTAAGCTGAGTTTAGGATATCATATATACACTAAACTCAACTTTACCGTAAAAATTTTATACGGCATTTTAAAAGTGTATCAGCCTAATTGCAGGTCGTCAACTAGCAGATCGGATATTCAAAAAATGGTGGTAAATCTGTAAATATCATGTAAGGATGAGTTGTTAGGATCGATTTTGCGAACATCGAATCATGGAAGAGAGAGTTTCTTTACTGTTGGTAGCTTATATAGAAAGATCATGACTCCTTTGTCTAAATCCAGTTCTTCCGAACTGAATCAAAGTCGGTTCAGAATTGCCAAGGTATCACCAGGAGAATTTTCAGATCCCGTTCGTCTTGAAAGTGATTATTGAAACCCGTCCAGCTTGGCAGGTCGGAATTGTTGCTGTAACGGGTGTAGTGAAAGCTGACACGCGCGTTTTTCAGTGGACCGCTGGGGACGGCGTAGGCGAGATCAGCCGACCAGGCTCTTTCCCGCAGTCGCCAATCCACACCGTAGACTTGGGCCCCCCAGCCAACTACGCCGGAAACCCCAAGGGCGAAGCCGGAAACGGGCAAAATATCGTTCAGGGAACGGGACACGCCCAGGAAAACGGCGCTTTCCTTGTTGTGATTCCAGTCGGAGCGGTTGTCCCACCAGGGCTCATACGCGCCGTTCGCGCCGCCGTACCGGCCAATCAGGCGGTAGGCAAAATAGCCCGCGTGCTGTGGCTGGGTGCTAGGTGCGCAGGTGTGGAGAAATTCGGCCTTCAGAACCCAGGGTGCCGGACGCCAGGCTGCGGCCAGATAGTGCTGATGGGCAACATGGCCGCCGTACTGGTTGTTGGGCGAGTTGGATTCGTCGCGATCAGCCATACCGTACAATTGATAGCTGAGGTAAATTTTTTCGTCCGGTGTGTTGTACTTGAACTTGAGATGGGCGCTTCGCAAAAAGCCCTGCGATTCGCCATAGGCGGCTTCTGCTGAAAATCCAGGCGTGAACCGGTACCGCGCACCGAGCGACCAGAGATAATCGACGCGGGTCACGCCGTCGTTTCTGCGGAAGTGGTAAAGGTCGGAAAACCAGGGCGATTTGTACTGATTGGCCCAGGCAAAGGCGATGCTGAGTGGGCCATTGTCAAGGCCGGTTTCCAGCCCCTGGTAAGTGCCGGGCATGAGTGACCAGTTGACGCCAATCACGCCAGGGCCGGTAGGTTGGAAGTAACCCACCTTGCCCCAGAATTGCCGCTCCCCCATGACGTGGCGCAGCTTCAGATGGGCGCGATAGAGGGAATTTCCGCTTTTCGCGTCTCGCTTCGACCAGTCCGGCGACCAGGGATCCCTCCAGGGGAAAAAACTCATCTCGTGATCCGGACCGGTGCTGTTAGCGAGATCGGTCGCAGAGAATAACCCTAACTCAAAACCTAGGACATTGCCATAATAGGGCGAACTAATGTCTACGCTGCCTTGGAGTGCTTGATGGTGAAGGTTGTCGAGATAACGTCCCTCATTGACATCGTAGCGTTTCCGATGGCGATTAAAATAGAAAAGATTACCGGAAACCGTAGGTAGCAGGTTTTCACCGTGTTCCGTAATGCGAACCAATTCTGAAGCTGATGCGGTTCTATCCGAAGCCGACGCAGACTGAAAATGAAATGATAATATCATCAAAAAACAAAAAGTAGATGTCAGAAACTTCATTCGGTCTATCACACCGGTTTTTGGTTCATACGCCCTTGCATTAGGGGAAAAATTAGCAAATCTCTAATTGTTCTGAACCGATATATTAGCAAAATTTTCATATGTAAAACATTAATGGCAACTCGATATTTTGCTGCTTTATATATTCCAAAATATCACGGATCGTAATCTCGGAGAGGGAGGCTTCAATCGCTTTATCTAGCTTATCAAACACCATTAATTTCATAGCAGACTCTGTAATAGGAGATTTTTTCGAAATCGTACTATTTGCTTTTTCTATCAATATTCTTTCAGTAGCAGAAAGAACGTCAAATGCAGTAATCAGATGTGTTTCCCGCATGAGTTGATATTCGCTTTTTGCACCTCTTTTAGAATGAATAATCGCATTTTTCTTCAAGGCCGCGAGCGCCTGCTCCAGAAAAATTTCTGAAACTCCAAATTTTTCTGCAATACTGGTAACCGAAACAGCTTTGCCATGCTTTGTTTGCTGCGCAATTTCTATTAAAGCCGCAAAAGCATACCGTCCTTTCGCCGTGATATGCATGAGTTTTCCTTATATGACTTGAAATAACCGTGACACTCAATTTGACGAATGTTTCGATTAATGATGCTTAAAGACAAACAATATCGCCTCTTTGTGTGTGTAACCGTTCTTCTGGATTATTTGAGAATCGATGGTCGACTCACATCAAGGAATCAAAATACATATAACTATCGCATAATAAGCCCTCCGTCAACTACGAAGTTTTGCCCTGTAACATATGACGAATCGTTCACAAGGAAGTACAAAGTCTTGAAGATGTCTTCTGGGGAACCCAACCTTCTCGCAGGGATGGCACTTTCGGCTTTGTCGAGGTTTTCTTTGATGTGCAAAGCATGTCTCGTCACCACCTCATCGGTGGCGATGTATCCAGGAGTTATGGTGTTCACCTGTATTCTTGGAGCCAGTTCAAGCGCAAGGCATCGGGTGAAATTAAGGATTCCCGCACGGGCAGTGCAATAATTTACCCCGTTCTTTCTCCCCTGAAGTGCCGTCACCGCGCTGACATTGATGATGTGTCCGCACTCACCTTGGTAACGCAGCGTGTACTCCTGGCAACATAGGAACGCTCCCGTCATAATGGTGTCGAGCACCCGATGCCAATCCTCATCGCTCATAGCCAAAAAGGGGCCATCTCTGTTGATACCCGCCATATTGATGAGCACATCACACCGGTTAAACCGCCGGTAAACAGTGTCGAACATCTCACGCACTTGTTTCCGATCGGCGACATCCGCTTGGTAAGCTAGTGCCGTAGCATCGGGTATTTCAGCGTCGATCTTCGCCAGCAACGCCTCCGCATCTGATCTGGATTGAGAATAATTTATGACGGTGCAGTATCCCTTTTCTGCAAACCTAAAAGCAGCATGAGCCCCCAATCCTCTCGAAGACCCAGTGATCAGTACGACTTTCTTATCCATTGCTGACTCATCAATATGACACTAACTGCCTGATGCAACCATCCTTTCCATGCTGCGATTGATTAGGTTCATGATGCCATTTAACGACTGAAAATCCTTCATATCAACGTCGTTTGCCAGTAAGTCGACCTTAAGTTTATCCTCAATGAAAACGATCAACTTGACCATGTTCAATGAATCGATAAGGTCGGATAACGGCGTTTCGGGTTCGATACTGGTAATGAGCTTATCCGCAACCAGCTCATTGAGAATAAACCCTTTAACATCCTGATAGTAGTTCATGCATGCACTCCTTGTGTTGACAAATTGAATAAGATCTCCGCTCTCAAGCTACGAAGTCGTCCTTTATGTTGGCATTATAGAGTTCTGTGTTGAGATACCTTTCCCCAGTGTCTGGAAAGAGAGCAACAATCAGTTTGCCAACATGTTCTGCCCTTGAAGCCATTCGCAGAGCAACGTCCATAGCCGCACCGGAAGAGATTCCAACGAATACTCCTTCCTCACGTGCTAAACGTCGTGCCATAATCATAGCGTCATCGTCCTCAACCGTTAAGACCTCATCAATAACAGAAAGGTCTAGATTATCCGGAATAAACCCAGCTCCTACCCCCTGGATTTTATGCGGACCTCGGTTGCCACCGTTAATGACCGGAGACCCCTTGGGTTCGAAACCGTAAACCTTTATGGATGGGTTCTTCTGTTTAAGCTTGCGGGCTGTTCCTGAAATTGTTCCTCCGGTTCCGATTCCTGCCACAAAAATGTCCACTTTGCCGTCAGTATCGTTCCAGATCTCTTCTGCGGTAGTGTCAAAGTGGATCTTCGGATTTGCCGGGTTTTTCATTTGATTCGGAACGAAACCACCCGGGGTTTCTTCAAGAATCTTGTCGGCCATGTGGTAAGCTTTTTTCATGCCTAGCAGCCCTGGAGTCAACACTACTTCGGCTCCGAGTGCTCTAATTTGGTTGATTTTATCAACGCTCATCGTATCCGGAATAACCAGCTTGAGCCGATACCCTTTCGCAGCAGCAATTGTGGCTAGGGCAATTCCTGTATTTCCACTAGTTGCCTCAACTATGATCGAGTCTCGCGTTAATGTACCGCATCGCTCTGCTTCGCGGATCATGTTGAATGCTGCACGATCCTTAACGCTTTTGCTCGGATTGTAATATTCAAGCTTCGCTAATATGTTGGATTGTGCCACATGACTAGCTACTCGGGTTATTTTTATCAAAGGGGTATTCCCAACAAGATCCAGAATTCCATCATACACTTTCATATTCTCGCCTCATCAGTTCGGATCCAATCAAAATTTCATGTATTTGTGTTGTTCCTTCTACTATTTCAAGTATTCTGGCATCACGATAAAGTCGTTCTATTGCGCATTCATTGCTGGTTCCTTTGGCTGCAAAGATCTGCACTGCTTTATTGCTGACTTCCACAGCCGTCTTACTGGCAACGTACTTTGCTGTTAAAATTGGTAGCAAACTCTTATGATTTTGTTTTTCCATCACATCAGCAGCATACCGGCAGATCAGTTTTGCCGACTGAGTTGACGCATGCATTTCAGTCATCATTTTCTTCACCAGCTGAAATTCACCAATATTCTCATTGCCACATTGCCTGTTTCTTGCGTAGTTAAAAGCCTCTTTGCAGCACACCTTTGCAAGTCCAACGGCACCACAAGCAGTAGTAAACCGGGCTAGGTTCAGTGCGCTCATAATCGCCAGTTTGGGCTTTATTCCTCCGGTACAGATGATTCTATCACTAGGCACTATACATTCGTCGAATCTTAATTCGGCGAGCATGTTGGCCTTCAATCCGAGGGTATCTTTGATTGGTGCTCGTGAAAACCCTTGATCGTTTTCATCAATTATGCAGATTGCATAATTTTCATTAAATCTTGCGAAAACGATAAAAAAATCTGCAATTTCACCGAGAGTAATCCATTTCTTGATCCCAGTCAGTCGGTAGATACCGTTATTCTCAATTAGCCTAGTCTTCACATGAGAAAAATTACTTCCATTCACTTCTTCTGTCAGTGCAAAGGCACCGATCCTTTTTCCCGTGGCCAAGCAGTTGAGATATTTGAGCTTTTGCTGCTCAGACCCACTACGCTGCAGCACTTCGCTCACCATACAAAAAACGGTAAGGGCATTCTCCACAGAAAGATATCCAGCACCGTACTCCTCATGCAGCAGCCCCATCTCAGAAGGTGTCAGCTGCGTTCCACCGAACTCCTTCTTAATATTCATCCCGAGCGCTCCTGCCTCGGCCAAAATTTCAAACAGAGACATATCAAACCTACTGCTGCGATCCATCTCACTTGCCTGTGGAATAACATACTCATCGTTTATTCTTTTTGCTTTGGCAATTAAATCAATCGTTTGCATCATTTTCTCCTTTAAAATACTAGAGTTCTTCTTCACTCTGCGCTAGTACACTTTGGCGTGGTGAGAACTGCAGAAGGGGTGGAAGTGTCGAAAATTTTATCGGGAGAAACCTTCTCTCCGAAGATAAATTCTGGGGAGGAGATATCATTGGTTTTAGTTTCAAATGCGGCAACACCAAGCACCCTCCTGTTGGCGGTTGTAAAGACTGTCTTCGACATGTTCATCAAAGGCATCTCCAACTTACACCACTCTAACACCCTAAATTTGGTGTCTTTAAATCGTACAGCGGGGTCTTCCGGAAATTCTGGAATGTTCCAGTAGTCAAAAAGAAAGAGAGCACCTTCTTTCAAGATTGAGTAGTAGGTATCGAGGATGGAAGCATACTGATCCATTTGGCAATAGGTTCCAAGCCAGATAAGTATGTTGATATCAGCATGTCGATCTTGGTACTCAGAATGAATTATATTGATGATTTCCGTGGATTCTATATCTCCGACCATAAAATCGTAATTATAGTTTAAGGAGTTTTGTTGGACTATTCCAACAATTTTGTCTATTCCAAGATACTCTATCTGCAGGCTGTTGAAATTCATCTTCAATGCAGGACTATCTCCACAAGCCAGTTCCAATATGTTTGCTTTATGATTTTTATAATATTTGTGGACAAAATAATCAAGGACTCCAAATCTCAGATCAAAAAAAGGATCTTGAGAATAAGTAAAACGATTACTTGTGTAGGGGTATGTCATTTCAGTATCCATTGAAGTCCTTATATTTGTAGTTATTCGTTATTCTCAAATTTTAACCTGTACAGAGACATGATCCCAGCTCCACCAAAGAGTTGTGGAGGAATATTTGAGTCGTCACCCTCGATAGGAAATCCCTTCCAACGTGAATCATTAACTGTATAGAATTCACGAGGTCTGTACATCAGAGGAATGGCAGGAACATCTCTTAACCAGATCATGTTAAGTTCAGTGTAAAGCGCTCTTAGCTCATCTGCATCGTTAGCCAAAGGAATTGCTTCGAGAATTTCATCGGCACGCTCATTTCTGTATCTGCCGTAGTTCCAGTATGCATCACCCACTCCTACCGGAGGAACACCCTTGGAGTACATGATGAACTTTGATCTCAACCAAATTTGACTCGAGATGATCGACTCAGCTGGAGTCCACATACAGATTTGGAATTCACCATTATTCATATCTCTGATATAGGCAGCCGTTTTCATATATTTAGCACGTGCGTCGATACCAATCTGCCTCATTGACTCAGCGACAATCTCTATCGCAGCTTCCCAGTCAGTCCATCCAGCAGGACTCCGTATCTCCCAAGGCCCTAACCTTTCGCCGTTTAGCACTCTTATTCCATCGGTTCCTCGGTACGCCCCGATTTGATCAAGTAGAGCATTTGCGTGTGATATTCCAGCCTCCCAACGAAAAATCTGGAGTGAATCTTTATCAATGAATTCTGCCTCTTCGCGGGTCGGCAAAGCCAAATGTTGCTCCATTTTCACTGAATACCCACTCATTGCCTTATCAGCGATTTTTTGAAAATCAATACTCATAGCAATCGCTCTTCTGACACTGCTATTGTTAAGCCCGGGGATAGTATTGTTCAAAAATAAAGTTGGCATAACACCTGGAATCTGATACGGGGGATTCTTTAAATAAGTCTTGATGTTTTTGTGCTTAGCTAACTCCTTAAAATCCTTTATAAAGAGCATGGTATAATCAATTTTTCCGTTTAAAAATGCATCTACACCATCCTCATTATTGTAGTAGATTTTATGAACAATATATTTTGGAGTTGGAAGTTTATTATATAATGACTGACCCCAATAATCATCGTATCTTTTCGATACGACTCTGAATTGATCATAATAGTATATGCGGTATGGTCCAGTACCAACTGGATTTGCATTGAATCTCTTTCTAATTCTCTCAAGTTTATAATTGGAATCCTTCTCTATTTCAGACCAGACGTGTTTCGGCAGTATAGGTATTGTAGAGACACTTTCGGTAGCTGCGAGTTTGTTATAGGATTTTTGATCCAAAGTGATAACAACCCCGTATTTACCATCTGTTTTTACATTAACAAAAGAATTCCAGTAATTACTCCAGTCGATATCGTAACGTTTCCCTAACTCAAACGAATACACCACATCTTCTGATGTAAGTTGCACCCCATCATGGAATCTAACATTTTCGTTGAGATCAACTTTTAGAGTATAGGGATCGATCCATGACAATTTATTCGCAATAAGTGGCACTAGTGAATTATTTAGCTGATTGTACATAAACAAAGTTTCATATACCATTTCGACATTATGACGAAAAGTAACTGGGAAGGCGCTGTTTACAGCTAGAGGGTTAAAATTCTGAGGAGCTCCCCACTGAATTCCGCTGACAAAAAAAGTTTCTTCCTTAGGAGTTAAATTCTTATAGAAGAACGAGACTGTCGCCGGAGAGTTCACTTCACAATGCACCGAAGGAACAAATAGAAAGAGACTGATTATCAAAAGAAGACTTTTCAGCTGTGTAACGTTTGTACTCGAGACCATTTTTACCTTTCCGCAGGTCATATATTATCATAAATAGTATCAGTCAAACTGAAGGCCGTCAACTACAAGGCACTGTTTTACTGATAAAATTTCAGTGAAAATAGGAATGTATGACGCCCCCCATGTTGCGGGCGAGCGTCATCATATATGATTTGAATCAAAACTACTCCTACCAACTTACGACGTAGGTTGACTTTCACTGCGTCCGTACAAACTTCCATCCTTTACCATCTGGGCTGACCATGCCTACTGCGTTAGCAAAAGGAAAATGCGCTCCAGTTAGATGCATTCCATCTTTTGCGGCTAAGGTAAAAATGCGTTTGCGGGAGAGGACAGCTTGGGTTGGGTTCATATCGTATGAGGCGCATTCGTCAGGTAAGGCAAATTGCAACGGCATGCTGTGGATCAGATCGCCGACGATGAGCAGGTTTTTTCCGTCAGCTTTAAGTTGAAATGCCGTGTGCCCTGGCGTGTGGCCGGAAGCATCAAGTGCAGTTACACCCGGCAACAGGGTGTTACCAAAAACGAAGGGTTGGATGTCGGCTCCATAGGCGGTAACCATGCTCTTGACTAAAGCCGCGCTGGCGGTAGTAACCTCATCGGCGTTCGAGGGATTATTTTCCGCAATGGCTATCCACGATTCGAGTTCGATTTTTGAGACCATCAATTTTGCATTGGGAAAAGTACGCTTTTCTTTCTGCAACAGTCCACCGATGTGATCCAAGTGCAAGTGAGTGAGCAGAACGTAGTCAACATCTTCCGGTTTGATACCAACAGTTTTGAGCAATTCTGCCAGCTTTCCCGGAGATTGAAATGAAGTTCCAGTTCCCGAATCAAACAGTACGATTTTGCCACCCACCTGTAGCAGGAAAGCATTGATGCCGGCCTCGGATTTGCCATTGGTGAAATATTTTAATTTTATCTGTTCGGAAGCCGTGCCGCTGAAAATGGAAGCAGGCATCTCACCCGGTAAATCCTGAACAATCGTTACAGTCATATCGCCCGCCCTCCAGATAACTCGATTAGGCACGCCTTGGGCGAAAACGAAGGACGGAATGATCATGCAGGCTAGGAAGAAAACTGGTAAAGGCGTGAGTATGACACGAAGAGTGTAAGCGCATTTTGCGAATGAAAACTTCAACAAGAACCGCATGATTTGTGGCATGATTTACTCCTCACTGATTGTGTTGAATAATAGGAACCAATTTAATGATTCCAAAAATGAAGTGACCCCAAAAAGTCGGGCTATCACAAGCATTAATCGGCGTTGTCTAATGACCACTGCTTTCATATTTCCTCAAACTGAATATGAATATAGAAATCGCAGAAAGCATACAAACAACGGCAATAATTGGAGTAATTATAGGATAAAACCAAATATCTTCTGACTTCCGAAAAATGAATAATGCCGGATAATAACTTATGAAAGCATATGGTACTATAAACGTTATGAGTGCTTGAATTTTAAAGTTGAAAAAATTGAGTGGGTACTTACCAAACTCACTTATGGCATGCATCATTATATTAAAACTGTTTCTACTGCTTTTTATCCAGAAACCGGAGCAGTTCGCGACAACGATAATACTCGTTCGTATAATGACCGCTGAAACGATGAAAACAATTATGAAGAACAAATTAGAAGCATTTGCGATAAAATCTGTATTCAGTATCGCTAAAATTAAAAGATATACTCCCAAGAACATATTCCCTAACCCATGAGGGCCGAACGAAGAAGATGCTATTTGGAGCAATGGGGAGAGTGGACGAAGCAACATCCGATCCAATTCACCTGTGTTAATTATATTTGTCATTCCCCATATTCCCTCGAAAAAAAATGAAACAAAACCTTCTGAGAGAAAAAGCATGGAAAATAGAAAAACTATTTCCCAAAAAGACCAGCCATCAATTCTGGGAATCTTTGAAAAAAGCACCCATAAAAACATGAAATTTGTGAGTTGCAGCACAGCGCCTGTAACAACGGTAAAGATGAAATCTTCCTTGTATTCCAACCTGTTTTTCAGATTCTGATTGAAGTAAATAAAAAAAATGTATATGTCCCGTACCTTCTCGAACAATAATCTCTCTAGCGCGGTTCCATACGACAAGCGTACTCGTACGTCAAGTATGTTCTTGATCATCTTCAAATTACCCTCCTTGTATGGAGATTCTTTCCATGTTCACAGACCACAAGACCTTGCTCAGCATCCAGAGAGCAATGACCCAGATCAGCTGAAATAGTAGCAATTGTAGTGCTTTCACAAAGTCAGCCGTTCTGATGAACAGTTCTGCTGGTATGGTAACGATACCGGAAAAGGGGAGCCATCTCGATATCGAACCTAACCAGTCAGGAAATAACACGATGGGTATAAGGGCACCTGAAAAAAACTTTACAACATTTATTCTAACCCACGAAATTCCAAGGTAACTATTCGTTCGTAACGCAAAAAGACAGGCTATATGAATTATTAAAAAGAGAGTTAGAAAAGACATCATCCAACTGAAGATAAAGTACACTAAAGAACTCAGAGAAAGTTGGGCAAAATCAATATCGAAAATATAGATGAAGCTAATTCCAATGACAACCATTCCCAGTACTTCGCAGATGGCCCAGCCAATAGATATCGACAGAAAAATGGAGCAAAAACTTGCTGGCCTCAATAACTGCATAGCGATGTTTCCAGTTTTTAATTGTTGAACTACCCAGTTTTCGTTTAACTGAAAATTACAGAAGAGAGAAACAAGTAGATAAAGTTTCATTTCACGCCAGGAATAGTGCATTACATTACTATTGGTATAAACTTTTTCCCATACGTAAAACAATACAAGGTACTGAACAAAAATGGAGAGGATGTTATTAATAAAGGATACCCTGTAAGTAAAATATTCTTGTATTGATGAGCTTATGAGTGCCAGATACTTTTTCATAGTACTAGATCACCATTATAAAGCATTTTGATAATACACTCTATTTCAGGTTCTTCTACTTTAAAGTCCATGATATCAAAATATTCGGATAGAACCTTCAACATGTGGAAAGTGGTAAAATCGAATCTATTAAATTTCACTAAATATTTGTTCTGATCAGTCTTCATAATATCAAATTCTTTGATACTGATCTCAGATGCGTCCAACCTTGAACCATTCGATATGAAATGGATCGTTTTTGTTTTAAGATAAGTATTTATCAGCTCATCGAACTTACCATCGTAGATGACGGATCCCTTCTCAATGATAATCAAACGTTCGCAAACGTTCTTAATGTCATTAATATCATGTGACGTGAGCATCAATGTAGTTTTTCTTTCTTTGTTTATCGTTTTCAAAAACATTTGCACCTTTTCTTTTACTGCAAGATCAAGCCCTATAGTTGGCTCATCCAGAAAGACGATGCTAGGGTTGTGTAAGAATGAGATCGCAATATCGGCTCTCATTCTCTGCCCTAAGGAAAGCCTCCTCGCAGGTAAGTGCAGAAAGTTCTTTAGATCCAGAAGCTCAGAAAAATATTGAAGATTTTCCTTGTAGAGACTCTCCGGTATGTTGTAAATATCCTTGATGATGGAAAAAGATTCCATGATAGGAAGATCCCACCACAGTTGAGTTCTTTGGCCAAATACCACTCCGATTTGTTTGTTGTTTTCAATTCTTTCTTTGTAAGGGTGCAAACCATTGATAATTATTTCACCATTGGTTGGCATCAATATGCCGGTAAGCATCTTTATAGTCGTTGACTTACCGGCTCCATTTGGACCTAGATATGCTACAGCCTCACCCTTTTCGATATGAAGAGAAATATTGGAAACAACATCAACACTTTCGTAATGGGGTTTCAGGATATGCTTTAGTGCCCCTTTCAAACCAGCTTCCTTTATTGGAACACGAAATGTTTTCTTCAGATTGTTTGCTGATATTATTGGCATAGGCAGGGTATACCTCTTTACATCGACTGTGGGAATATAGGTGAATGCTAGATTCATAACGCATTAATCATTATTCAATCTGCTGTCACTTATCCCAGATGTTAAACATCATCCTGAATTGGAAGAAATTACCCTTTTCTGTGCGCTTGGTGTAAACATCACGCATATAAGTAAACTCCATATTCACACTTGAGACTGCTACCAAAAAATTCAAACCGCCTGAAACAATGCTATCATCAGTGTTTGGGATGACGGCACCACCGATTTGAGTCTTTTCACGACGCATCCAATTAACGGCGGGTCCGAGCTTCATTCTGTCATTAATATTGAATCCGATGACCGATTCTAAAGACAGCTCGCTGCCAAGTTTCACTTTGCTATCCCTGTCCCTAAATTTATAGGAGTACTTTGCTGCAACATCCAGAGCGTAAGTATCAGTATCGGTAATTTTATGAAAGTATATCTGAGGACTAATACCGAATTGATTGCCACCAAAACCACTGCGCGTTGGAAATTGCACGAAAATCATCGGCAATATGTTAAATTTTTTATTATATTGATTGTCTTTGTTGATGGGAAGAAATGAGCCTACCCCAAGAGTCAGATTTCCCACACCTGTAGCCGTTGTATTGGTATTGTCTGGGTTTTTTACACTAAGCCCTCCCACTGGAAGTAAAACCGTGCCTACAAACAGAGAATCATAATACGTCAACCTAAGTGTTTCAGTTACGTTACGATTTTCTGCGGACTTATAATGGGATAAGTTAGATAGAAAATACAATCCATCCGGCGGTTTTGCGCCATCGTAAAGATTGACCGCAAAAGAACAGCGGGCTGAAATAAGTAAAGCCAAAATTGGCAATACCTTCATTATATAAATTCTCATACACCCCTCCTAAAAATAAACGCTGATCCCAACATTAGGATCTCTTAAAGACATTGTAGCAGTACTGACCACCATGATTAAGTGTACTGTTTAGCGGAATGAAACAACTCTCGGAACTCTTGAGAGCTATTCAGCAGGTTATTAATCATTTTGGCGACATCTTCACTGTACCGGTTCAGCCCGTTGACTGTAGCACCCATTTTCATGTTCATAAGGGAAACTCTGCACAACCCTTTTTCTGAATTGTTTCGTCGCTTTGATCCTCGCAATGACTGAGCAGGAAAGTCAATGGATTCAACCAATACCGTCATTGCAAGCGAAGCGAAGCAATCCAGT
>Ga0123354_10010480_pt1 | contig 14280 bp, 6 predicted proteins | sample TergutLab28metaG_2_FD_97872 | JGI IMG/M metagenome (GOLD analysis project Ga0123354, IMG submission 97872) | Labiotermes labralis P4 segment gut microbial communities from Petit-Saut dam, French Guiana - Lab288 P4 | ecosystem: Host-associated > Arthropoda: Insects > Digestive system > Gut ... | reverse complement strand
GAGCTTTCTGCCTCTACTGCATCATCTTCATTACCACAAACTCCTTATTTGAGGCGGCTTCCAACAGATACAGAACAGAATGAAACAAATGACTTACAAGAAACTGCAGAAACCAACATTATTCCTACACCCCCTCCATTTCCTCACAGTTTGCATCCCAAGCAAATTCCTACTATATCCAAAACAGTAGTAACTGAAATTAGTGATGCTGAAGGGCAGTCAGGAAGCACTTCTATTCCTACAACCCCTCCATTTCCTCAGGTTCTCAGAAGAAGACTGCTTCCATCTTACTCTATGCAGTCACAGAGTAGTAATTCAGAATCATTTGGTGGCACTGCACACAGTCCTGACGAAACTACGACACAACGAATTCCTGGCGTCATGCAGACACAAGAAGAAATGTCAGAAGGAACCATTACAGATGATGGAAACCATTCAGATTCAAATTTAAGTTAGGACATCATAGCTATAAGTTACATCTGAAAGTAACACAACAACCTTTATTCTAGCCTCCACATGCACATGAAGGACATACAAGTATGATGTAACTTGAAGACTGTTACTGTTTAGTACAAATGGTAATAGTGTTGTAAATACAGTTCAGTATTTGTAAAAATGACATATTTTTATATTGCTTATAACTGAATGGTAGTAAGATCTTGTAGACATGTCTGTGATCTTGTTGCATGTATTAATTTTTTATGCTCAGTGCAATGCAGCACTTTCTGTTTCATTCAGACAGAAGACTTCATAAAATTAATTTCACTGTTGACATTAAATAAAAGCAATTGACATAATTTTTTCTCTAATGGAATAAATTTATTTATCCCAAGTAGTGCACTAACCAACAAATGCACTATTTATTACCTTGGTTAAAAGTTTCAAATTTGCATTATAACACACAATAATATCGCACCTACATGTTTCGGTCTTTAATGACCATCATCAGGGAACTTCATGTGTGGCAGCATATCGTACGACATGCTGCCACATCACCTAATTTCTATAACGACGTAATTTTACCGAGTGTTTTAACACAAATATAACTTTAGTTAGGTACAGATAAAGCTCCCTGATGATGGTTATTAAAGACCGAAACATGTAGGTGCGATATTATTGTGTATTTTAATGTAAATTTAAAACTTGTAACCAAGTTAATAAATAGTGCATTTGTTTGTGAATGAACTACGTAGATTTCAAAGATGCATGGTGCAATGATAACAATTATTTATCCCAAATTTTGTTAAATGGCATTTATAAAAATAAGTGTGTTATGTATACATTTTGTTACATATGTGTACACCAAATATTTAAAACAATATTTTGGTAAATCAAATACAAAAATAAAAAACGTATTATGGCCAGAAATATAAATTATTCTGTTGTAATGAATCACTTGTACCTTAATTCCTTATGTAAGTTATATGTGGCCTCTCTGTTAAAACCCAGTCTCACCTGAAGTTCAATGCCTATTATTTAACATCCCTGTGAAGTTTCGAGATCGAAGCGGAACCAGACATGTTAAATACAATTCTGAATTTTTATATACCACTTGTCCATCAAATGTTGAATTGTGTGGCTGATAACCGCATTTAAAATACCAAAGCAATACCGCCGGCATGATTTCTTGCTAGGTGGCGCACATTTCTTGTAGGAGAATTGACCGGATTTTCTTATGATCGGTGTCAGCACTAGACAGTAACATGTCTGGCATTTAATCAAAATCCTTAATGAATCCTTGTGCCAAAACTGCAGCAACTTTACGAAAATGAGCTTTTTGTATATTTTTGTTGTTCGATGTAATAAATTTATAGTGAAGGCCATGTTTAATTAACAAATTTGGTTTATAATTTATAACTTAGAAATTTTTATTCGTTACATGCATGCAGGAAGCGAACAGCCACGCACTTTCATTAATTTAGCAAATACATATGCCGTTCATTGGACTTAGAGGCAATTTATACGTCTGAAAGTGACGTGACAGTTCGCTAAACGTTGTGGAATGGCTGACTTTACGCTTCGCCTCTATATAAACCTGTACGGCCTGTAAACGACCTCTTAATACGCATTTTATAAGCAACGTACACGTACTTGTTTGATTTGCGGCAGTTACATATCCAGAGTTGTTGAAGAATACAATAAACGAAGACAGTGTATAATTTAGTTGTGAATTTTGCAATGATCTTCTCTCTTCTAATTTTACCAGGTAAGCCGTGCTGGTTGTTTTGAAATTCCATATAATTTGAGTTGCGTACATTCGGACCTAGTTCAGACTTAATTATTCTAAATTCGCGTAATTTGGTTTATATATCGGGCAAGCTAACTTTCGGTATTTACTGCTTTAATTGTGAACTTGATTTATTATTCCCACTGTACATGATTTGAACATAATGAATTAGAATATACAGTTGGACGAAGTTACTACTCGTGTATTGTTTTTGAGTCTTTCTTATGAGATAAGAGATCTGATATGGTGGCAGCGAAAACTACCGAATGAAACCGGTATACAGTCTTTACCCATAGTATTTGTCGATACAAAGTTTGGTGGAAGTCGAGCCCCATTCCGACAGACACTACAAACTATTAAATGTCACTCCTCGCTGTCAGTGGCCCCATACCAGATGTACAATAGTTCCGTATAAAGTGGCAGACATGAAGAGTAGAGGCTAAAATATGTTATTTCAATTCGTTTTCGACTTCGTATATTTGTAACTTCTTGTAATTTATACTCATTGATAGTGGCCCAGGAAGGGCCGAAATACGTAGGAAGAAAATTGTAGACAGGATTTTCTCCTCGATGAAGTGTTTTTATTGGTTTCATTACTACGATTGTGCAAAATAGTCCACAGTTACATGCAACGCTACGAAATTCTGAAATAACATTGCGTCTGTTACAATTATCAATGCAAATACCGTGGCTATTTTTCCAGCAAATTCTGTTAACCCTTTAAACGCCGAATGAAATCCCATCTGCCATTTCCTGGCATTATTAGGAGGTCACCATATTCTCCACGTTAGCAGGATAAGGGTTAATATGCTGTCAGTGTAACGTGCAGCCAGAGACTAAACTGAAGGTTTCCTAACTTTTGAGACAGTCAGTATAATCCCTTCTACTGAGTACTGTTGTCTTTTCCGAACGCCGTACACAATCTGAAATCTGTGTTTTGTCATTTTAAGGAGAATATTTTAGTGTCTTCCGTTGCAAGGAGCACATGATGACCACAGTTTGAACTACAACTTGCAAGGTCACAAGCTGTTCACCCTTAGATTTCAGAGAAAAGTTTTTGTGGAATACCTTGTAGGTACTGGAAAGGTAAAGGCACATGAATGATTTGAAGGGGGGAGGGGGTGTGTACAGCCTACGTGCTCGCTGCAGTTCCAATCAGTCGTGATTGCAGTGGTACTGGGATCGACAAGAAGACAAGGCAAAACAAACAGCACAGAGTTCGGGCCACATCTGAAGTGCAGCAGACGGAGAGGGTCAAATAATGTCCTTTCATTGAGTATAAAAGACACAAACTGAAGCTGCCTAATCAAGCATGGAATCTGGTTAGTGAAATTTGATACTTGATTAACCGAAGCGTCAGTATTTTTTTTTTTTTTGTTTATGGAATATTTACTCTTGCTGTAATAGTACATACTGGATACATACCGAATGAGATAGAAAAAACTATTTTGTATTAGAGAGTCGGTGTACAGAAATAATAAAAGAGTTGTTTGTTTCTCACAACAATCATATGAGGGAGAAATTACAGGGGGAAATACATTAAAGTGATGGTATAAGTGTTTTGTACACAATATAAAACCATCATTCAGTTAAAGTATTTATTGGCTGCAAAATGCGAAAAGAAAAATGATGCAACGTACCGTAATGCTTTACATTATGCATAGTATGGCTAATTTCTGCCAGAAGTCCACTACGTGATGGCTAAACAAAAATGAAAGCTAGAGATTTATTTGTGGTTTCAATAGATTGCCTTAAAAAGTTACAAAAATTAGATGTTTAGAACTTGCGAGACTTCTTAAATAGGTTCTTGTAGCAGTCATAGATAATGGAAAAACTGGCGCTTGGTGTGTGACAAAAAATACATAAAGGGCCCTGGCTCCATAGATATTTTCTTTGAAGTACCGATGAAAACATCGACTTTACACTTTTAGTGCATCTTTTCTCAATCTGCTTTCGATATTTGACATCTTCCAAGCTCTTCGTCTTAAGGCTATACCCCCCCTCCCCCTCTCCATGCTGTAGGATGCAATACTGAAAATTGGTATTGAACATACTTCTTACAACGTCATTACAAATTCCAGGTACAGAGACTTTTGTAGACAGTTGTTAAAACAAATTAGAAACTTTACCCGTGTACTCACGTTATATATTTTGTTATTGTTTATGGCGAAGAATATCGATTTGTACACTAACCAAGAAGTTCGTGATATTAACACAAGATAAATAAAATTTGCATCTTTCAATTGCCAATTTGACCGCATTTCAAAAGGGAGCTTTTTTTGGGGGGGAGGGGGATTATTTAACCACCTCCCAATAAACACAAAAAATTTGTCTAATGAAATAAATTTATTGAAACATGCTTGAAAGAGATTGCTTCTTCTACGTTCATTTCATTCAATAGAAGAGTATATTAATTACAACAATAAATAGAATCTTGGTCTTATTACAAATCTAGATCATTGGTATTGTTATTTTATATATTTATTCTTATTCTTGAATAATTTTATTCTAATTAATTTATTGTACAAATAATACACAAATGTATCTATCTTTGTCAAGTATCTACGGATGTAATGCAGTATGATAAATATGTTGAAGGCACAAATACCGTGATATTGTCAATCAAAACTTAACACTATCGGCTGGAGGGTTGCAATTCTCCCTCCCAAATAGTAACTGGGGGTTTCGTCATAACATAAAACTACATTTAAAAAAAGCCACGTAACACGTAAGAAACACTGATTTTTACGTTAGATTATTTATGTGTAAAATCACTAACTTGAACAGAAAATAAGACTTATTCTAATTGAAGTATCTTGACCGAACTCCAGTAACTACCTTGAGTTGATCGTTTTAAAATTGAACGAATTCTGTGTCATGGTTCAGGAAGTTAGTAACGGGGATTTCACTGCGAAGGACCAAGGTCGGTCCCCACATATTCTTGCGAGTTCCACAGCCATGAATTGCTTCAGAAACAAAAGTGTCGCCATTACTTGTGAGGCGTACGAAATGTAGGAAATGGGGCGTTGCGGCTTTGCAGTTTCCTTCAGAGGAATAACATCCGTAACAAAGTTTCGTGAAAATCGGTCAATCATTTAAAAGCTGAAACAGAAGGACACACTCAGAGACAACAGTGATCACAAATGAACACGTCTTTTCTTTTTAAGAATAAAATACGCCAAAAATGAAGGGGATCAGAAACCAAGGCCTATCTTAATACGCAACATTAGCCAAAAGCCCGGTAAATTCAAGGAATGTAACTAGCACATAATAGCCAGTATTTCACAAAATACATGATTATATTTTGAGCTTTAATATTACATAACAGGCTATATAAAATTAAAAAAATATATATTTCTAACAACAGAAACACTGCAATTTCATCCGTAGCACGTATTACAAATTACGCTTAATACTGGTCGCGCTGCAATGTTGGATACAGCTCAAGCGCGGAAAATATATTTTTCTGAGCATATATTCAGAATTACAAGAAAATACACATATTGAAAGAGCAAATAAGCTCCAAAGAGCGCCCATATGGAAAAAGATGAACCAGCCGACAGTACTGGTAACTTGAACAATTCTTTGAAAAATCTGTTGAAACAGAAACACAACGACGTGCAGCGTAAATTGAAAATCGAAATGGTCTTACTACATCATTATAATTACAGTCCAATTGCGTTTATGTAGGATCAGAAGGAAGACCTAACGTCTCTTGTTGCAAATAAAACCCCAACGAAATGAGTTTTTTCAACTTACTTAACCAAAATGGGAAATAAGAGTCCATCACAGAAGTGATAACAGCACTTTAAGATTACGGTACCCTTGGAAGTGGCGCTAAACAGTCTGGTGCGAGGTACCAGCATTTCAAGGAACATGCCACCTTCATCTTGTAGTGAGGAGGTAAGAAGATGTAAGCAGGAGGTTCCTTTGAAACCTCGTACAAAACTACACGACGTCCGCTCCCAGAGGAGCGTAATTTGTGAACACAAAAATGTTTGTTGTGAGCAGAAAATTTTAATTATCTCGGAGTATGGTGGTGGTAGTAAATATATACATTTTTATAGAATAGTGACATGAAAAAAATGGGTGTCGCTCTGTCGACTGTAATCTTTATCGAACTGGAGTCGAAACTTCAAATTGGGTTCACTAGACCGTAGATTTTTATGTTCCATTTTTCACTGGACTTTGCAAGATAGGGAACAAAAACACGGGAAGTCTCTGTCCAGATATACTTTTCAGTAGACGCCAGAGACAAATGAAAATTGTCTCTGATTTAGGGCAGAATGGGACTTAACACTACGTCATGTCATTTGAAGCTCCTCTTTGCTGCCGCCTGCAGACGACAATTTCCGCTACTTGTTGAAGTACGGAAAGGCGAAACTCTGTGTCCCTTCTTGAGACGGGACCGCGTTCTCCTGACCGTGAGGTTGTTCTCTCCAGGGTTCGAGGCTCGGAGCAGGAATGAGCGAGCAAGGCAAAACAGGGTTGCTGCAACAGGCAAAGAAATTTGTGGTGATATAAATCAAAGTTTTATTGCTTTTTCTCTCAATAACTTATAGCAGAAAAGGGGAAAATAAAAGTAAATAAGACATATGTGACCCTTTCAAATACGCCAATCAACCCTGTGTTTCTATAAGATGCGGAAAATTCTTGCTTAGCCGAGGAAGTATCAGTTTGTCAAGCAGTGCTCTGCTCCGTATAGGCCGTTCTCTCCTTCGAAACTGTGAAAGAGCCTTCAGTAAAACACTCGCATGTTTCCTTTGTCATTGGAGATTTAGTTTTAATCAAATGCAGAGAAAAATATGCCATTGCAGAGTACAACCAACAAGATGCAACGTTTCACAATTTATTTATTTCTGTAAGACGCTCCACATGTTTCAGACGGTTTTTCCACCCATCATCAGGAGCTCAAAACTGCACATACAGCGTCAGGTATTTGTCAGACAAATACCTGACGCTGTATGTGCAATTTTGAGCTCCTGATAATGAACGGAAAACCCGTCTGAAACATGTAGAGAATCTTACAGAAATAAATAAATTGTGAAACGTTGCATTTTGTTGGTTGTACTCTTCGAATATATTAGCGATGCACGGACCTACGAATGTTAAAAAAAATACCTGTGAGTGTCTTATAAAGGCACTATTAAATGTCAAGATAATATAGCGTCCGTGGTAGATGAATGAAGCACTGGTGGAATTATACTGACATGGTAAAACTGAAGCCTGAAGCAAGCATATAAAAAGAAAACTGCAGCAAATGTCACTTTGTACAAAAACAAAACCTTGCCTGCCTGGAATTGAACCCAGATCTTAGAATTGAATAGCCAGTAACTAAACTCCTAAGCCTTGCATCAACCATGAAAAAAGAAATGTGTACTTACTTTCGAAGTTAACTGTAAAAATAAATCCAATTTTATGTCGCCAACACAAAAATTGTAATGATCTTATATATTGCAACATGGATCAGGCAATTGGAAATAATGTGTTTTTTCGTAAACAAATGAATACACGAACATAAAAATACAGATATAAAGTTTTTTGGCCGTGCATTGCGACATATCCGTATAATATGAATCAACAAGATGCACTATTTTCTATTAATTTGTTTCAATGATAAGCCACTACAAGTTTCGAGCAGGCTTACTGCTCATCATCAGGAGGATCAACTCTGTAGAAAGAGCAACTGGTGTAGTCAACATAACGCATGACTATACCAGTTGCTGTTTATACAGAGTTGATCCTCATGATGATGAGCAGCAAGCCTGCTTGAAACATGTAGAGGCTTATTATTTAAATACATTAATAGAAAACAGTCATCCTGTTGATTCATATTATAAGGATAAAAATATAGGTTTAAGAGAATTTATTTGGCTAATATGTGAGCTTTATTGGAACTCCTTTTCATTTGTTTAAATCGTGTTTTTTTTTCGTGCCTGAGATAATTTGAGTTGCGATTCCTTACTTGTGAGATATCTGCTCGAAACCTCTGGGCTGCATACTTTTCACATCATCTGCGTTGTCACATATAAGCCTGGATATACTGCCACGTCTGATTTCGTTAACTTGCTCTGGAACGAAAAATTTCGAATGAAAATTACTGTTTTTTCTATGTCATGTCCTTTGTTTAACACAATTCCAAATGACCCCTTTAATGTACCAATCTATGTGAGAAGGGGGCAGAAATTCTTTCGAATCTTATGGGACTAGTAATTACAAGAGTTTTCTGAAATTCGAGATTTTTAAGAAGTATCCATACATCATCTGCCTTTCGTAAATTTCTTTCAAGAGTGTCATTATGTGACATTTTTTTCATAACTTTCTTCTTGCACTTTTTCTCTTGGTCTAATCAAGGAGTCATTAAACGTTATAGAGACTTACCAATCAAGGAAATGTTAGTATGGTCAGAAGTGAGTGAATTGTGGGAAAATTTTAAAAGTTCCTGAATATATTGCACAGTTCCAAAAGTAACATAAAGCTTCTAATTTTAATTTTGAAGCCACTGGAAAAGGGTCTAAGTCTAAAGGCATTTCATATTTTTGTTGAAAATGGGCCACGAACTCAACAACTGTGTCCTAACCAGGTCACTGAAAGAACCCCTGCAATTCAATATTAGAGTATTCTAATGATGGTGTATTGCAGTAAATGTGACTTAATGTCTCAGAGACTCAGAGACTTCATTTGCAAAGAGAGTGGGTTATCCTATTCCGTCAGTTCTTGACAAAGAGCTGGGCTTCGTCACCCCAGTGGTCAGCTTTCTCCAAGAAGCCCATCAGAATAGGGTCCGTGTCTCTACATTCCACCTGAAGGCGGAGACACACACAGTCTTTGAAAAAATGTGGCATGAATAAGAGAAAAGCAAAGAATAACCTGAGATATAAGTCGAAACTAAATTTACGCAAATTCACATGCCTTATTCGTAAATGTCTTACGCGAGATTCTGACCTAATGTGAAGGCCGTATCCTTCTCGCCGTTTTCGAAGAAGAATCTGTCTCCTTTTCTGGTTCTGTAGAACTGTTCAGCAAGAATGCACAAGAACGTGGGTCCGACTAGGGTACCGGGTACAATGGCCTCCAGCGAACCTCCAACAGTGAATTCCACATCGTCTGGATGATGATACAGGGAGGCCAATTTGTGTACACTCTAAAAATAAAACAATTCAAGAGCCCTTCAATCATTTGAACCACGCTAGAGGAATGGCAATTTCTGGTCTCTAAAAATAAGACAGTTCGACAACCTCGTGTCTTGTGTAGTCAGTACAACGTTTAATTGAGAAGGAATATTTCTGCCTCAAGGAATGGCTGTTGTTTGTAAGCAAATATAGCACACAAACATCGATAAACGCGAGTCGTAAGAGAATACTGATATTTAGAAAATTACAGCAACGAGTCAGTTTGAAATAACGTAACAGTATCAATCTCGTGTAAGTTAGTAAGACAAGTAAATATGGCAAAACTTCTACGTAATTTTATGTTTATGGTTCCGAGCATCGCTGATCTATATGAATAATTGTCCAACGAGATGCAACACAAAGCAATCTACGTATTTAATCGTATTTATTATTCTGCAAGTTCACTTTACATGTTGCGGGTGTCAACTACACCCATCATCAGGAGAATACAAAACTGTAACTACAGCCTCCGGAGGCTGTAGTTACAGTTTTGTGTGCTCCTGATGATGGGTGTAGTTGACACCCGCAACATGTAGAGTGAACTTGTAGAATAATAGTCTGCTTTGTGTTGCATCTCGTTGGACAACTATTACTATAGAATCTATGTAATTATAAATTTCATCCTCTGCACCTCATGTACCCACAGAATATATATTTGTGTCTGACAGCATTACTAACAGACTAAAAAATAATCTCTCTAAAGCACAAGTAAGAATAAATGTGTCGTTGTGTAAATGAACACAACGCAGAGCTTTGATTATTGCTCGGCTACTTTGAATATAATGAAGTAACCTAAAAAAATATTGATTAAATTTATGTATAAACTTGTGACTAATAGAATTAGCTCAGTGTACGAACTGAACCGTAATGGAGAGATTCCTAATTAGTACACTTCACTTAATACCAGTTACAGCAGTGTTAAAATCAAGGAATATGAAATAGGTGGAAAATTTGGTACGCACTGGAGCGTTGAGAAATCCGTACAAATTGTCTGCTGGATAAAGAAAACCGAAGCTACCATGCGGAAGTTTGCAGAAGAGAAGGTTCTTACGAAAGTATGATGTAAGGGGAGAGATTAAATTCAACTGGATAGATTTGTTGTGTTATGGTAATGATCCTTAGATTCCATACAAGGCCAGAAATTTTAGTAGCAACCGAAATACTAACAGCTTATCGAGAAGAACTTTGTTCGGTGCAGTAGGTTATTCAGAGAGACAAAAATTATATGCATTGCTGAACGAGACGCTGGAAAAAGGTTGCACAAATCCTAGGCGCCGGGTCGGCCGGGCAAATACATTTTGTACGGTGGCGCATTATATTGTGATTCTCAGTATAGAATTTGATCCACGCCAACTTTCTGGCGCCTAGAATTTTGAGATACTTCCCAAGATTTTAGAATACCTGTACACCGCTGCTCTAAGTTTGGTAAATTATATCGAAAACCATAATACATATCCAAAAGTGTGCTGGACAAAGACCGTGTGTTTAGTTTCTTGTTCTTAATGCTTGTTTACTTTCTTTTTTTGTGTTTTTATTTTTTGCATTTTTGAGAAAAATGTTGTGATTTAACCTCGAGATGCGCGTAGAAATGCAGCCAGGTGTTCATGTCAAGAGTCTTTGTTTTGCCCGATTTTAAAAAGAATGAAGCACGTCGGTAAATTTAGTGTATCTCCAAAACTAAATTTTTTTTTTAAGTTTAGACAGCGAGATTTGAGTCTTTGTATGCAGACTTTTGGACATGCACACAGAAAAAAAGCGAAGATTTTTGCTGCTCTGTATTGAGAATGCGACACAAATTAAACTGCTAATATTTCTATACTTCTGTATCAATGTGGTCTCCAAAATCGTCAAAAGTGTGTGCTTTGGACAAGCCGCAGTAGTGCCGATAGTCATTGTACGATGCCAGACCGTGGTCACGTGCTCGTTGTATGTCGATAGCTCTCAGATCCTGTCCCAGAGGTCGCCCGTTTCTGAAGAGAAACAAGGTGATCTGCAAAATAAAGAAAAAGACCGTTGTGATTGGTGGTTAATACTGGAAGTGACCTTGAGAAAACAGATTGGGCGTACTTGCACTGGATTTATCTGATTCTGGATGGGAACGAGAATCGATTTCTTTTGAAGATGGCAATAAACCTCCGGGCTGCACAAATTACAGATATATATTATCAAGCCGATGGAATATTTGCTTCTCCAGAAGGTGTGTCTTAATGGGGTTTGTTATTAAGAACACAGACCTTTGCACTTCTGGAATACCACGTGGACTATTTCATGTTTTGCTGACCGCGCATCCTGGTACAATTCTGGGTAAATGACCAACTTGATGCACAATTACATTATATAAAACATTTATTATTATAATCCTCTACATGTTTCGAGCAACACTGTGCTCATCATCAGGAGGTGGAATTGCATTAATACAGCATCTGGTATAGTATTCTGTGTAAGGGACCGTCCAGTGTGCACACCGGACGGTCCCTTACACAGAATACTATACCAGATGCTGTATTAATGCAATTCTGCCTCCTGATGATGAGCACAGTATTGCTCGAAACATGTAGAGGATTATAATAATAAATGTTTTATATAACGTAATTGTGCATCAAGCTGGTCATTTCCCCAGAATTACGTGGACTATTTTAGTAGTAATTTATAAATTACTGTGAAAAACAACAAATTTATTAAATCCAACTATGTTTGCGACATGTTTCGGTCTTCTTCGACCATCTTCAAGCACTGAAGTACAAAATTTACAATCCAAGTGAACACGGATTAAAGGCATTTTGCAGTTTGCGAGATTTAATAATCTGTTGTGTTTGACGGTAATATATAACTTATTACTAATTTGCTTCAGCGCAAAGGGATGAATTCGACCACAGTAAACACAGCTGGTCAAATCAGCGCCATTGGTGAATACGAGTAGTTAAAGTACGCGTTGAAGTGTAAAATTTTTTAGATCTCACAAATTTCAAAATAGTTTAACGAATGTATAGTTGGGGTTTAAATTTTGTACTTCAGTGCCTGAAGATGGTCGAAGAAGACCGAAGCATGCTGTATGCACTGTTGGATTTAATAAATTTGTTGTGTTTGACGGTAATATATAAATCATTACTAATGCGCCACAGCACAAAGTGATGAATTCCATCAATATAATGGCCTGCATTGGTTGTTGGTTACCGATATTTCGGGACAAATACTCTGTCCCAGGTACAAGGGTCGGGCAGTCCAAATTTCAAGCATATGTCACGTGATACCCCAGAAGGTCGATCATCAACTACACAGCGGCAGTCGAATACTATACTACAAAACAGGAGAATTATATTAGATATATCGCCACCTTAAACAAATTACGTAACCCATAAAGCTGCGCCACAATAAAATATGAAATAAGAAAAAAAAATCGTTTCAGTTCTGTTAATTTGTAATTACTAACATCACTCCTCTTCTTCAAACCCAGAGACTTACCTCTTTGGTGAAAAACTTGTCGCTGGCCTCCTGCGGTTGAGTGTGCATGCCTCGTGCTAGGTCGTCGAAGTTATTGCCCTCTTCTATAATCTGAGGGCGGTTAAAATGGTCGCTAAGACGCAGAGCCGAGAAGCTGGAGCGATGTTCGTCGAACAGCCTGCATATAACATAACAATTAGGCTGACCATCATTTGCATCCGGCGTATTGAGAGTAAGAACTGATCGGCTAGGCTTGCAACAAAATTTCAGTTGAAAGAGAGATAAAACGGATCGAAACATTTTACAGAAAAAAAATTTCATGGGCAGTATCTCGGTGCAATGTCATGCCAATGCGAGTGTCTTGTACCAGAGCAACAGGAAAATATCTGTAACCAATTTCACGAAGCAGTGTTTTTGAGGATCTCGTCGCTCAGCTGTTCAGGATTGCCTACCCCCCACCTTTGCCGAACTTGACTCTTCGTCTTCGTGCGCCTTGCTATTGCCAATACCGTTGCTGCTGTTACTGTCTGTATCTTAGGCTGAGCCATGTCAATGAGTCCACAATACCCACACCAATTATTTAGTATACGCTTTAATATTATCCCCCACTTACGCTTATATCGCACAAGGAGTCCCCTCTGGATAAAAAAATCTTTTGTGCAAGTACTTGTACATCTTGTGATGGAAATTTTGGATCTTATCCAACGACCCAGGCTTAAACAGCCATTAAATTATGTTCTCTCCTTTCCTCTTTCCACTTGAAGACGGAGAGAGAGAGAGAGAGAGAGAGAGAGAGAGAGAGAGAGAGACAGACAGACAGACAGACAGACTTTGAAATTTTATAGGTCTTAGAGCAACAGAGATAAAATATTCTTTTTGATTCTTTTCATATAAAGCCAACTAGGTGCACACAACTTCTTAGCATATTTATTTCAACTTCTGTACATGTTTCGGGCAACTATGTGCTCATCATCAGGAGAAATTACTGTATCTTTGCGATACTGGTATTTTTCGTTCTGTATGGGTGGCTATCTGCAGACCAGACAGAAAGTTCTCCTGATGATGGGCACATAGTTGACCGAAACATGTAGAGAAGTTGAAATAAATATACTAAGAAGTAGTGTGCACCTAGTTGGCTTCATTTGAAAAAGACTATACAGGGATGCACGTTCAACAAAATATAAAAGAAAGAGATAAAATATATTCAAAATTTAAGTCAGAATTTCACCATATCTTACCTTCATAATAGTTTAAAATCGAATAGATGTTATTTAAGTAAAGCTGCAAGAAAGGCGTAGAGAAGAAAACCAACTAGAAGCAACTGAATGCTTTATTGCACTTATAATCTGCTCAACATGTTTCGGGCACTTATATGCCCATCATCAGGAGCTCGAGACTATACTTGTGTTATTGCCGCATATGGTGTGTAATGCTTTGGTT
>Ga0123354_10010479_pt1 | contig 14280 bp, 17 predicted proteins | sample TergutLab28metaG_2_FD_97872 | JGI IMG/M metagenome (GOLD analysis project Ga0123354, IMG submission 97872) | Labiotermes labralis P4 segment gut microbial communities from Petit-Saut dam, French Guiana - Lab288 P4 | ecosystem: Host-associated > Arthropoda: Insects > Digestive system > Gut ... | reverse complement strand
GCGCTTCATGGCGCGGCGGAACATGATGCGCTTTTCGAGCTGCTGGGTGATCGAGTCGGCGATCAGCTGGGCATCGACCTCGGGCTTGCGCACTTCTTCGATGTTGACGGCCACCGGCACGCCCAGTTTGGCGGCCAGGTCCTTCTTGAGCTTCTCGATGTCCTCGCCTTTCTTGCCGATCACCACGCCCGGACGCGCCGAGAAAATGGTGATGCGGGCGTTCTTGGCGGGGCGCTCGATAAGCACGCGCGAGACGGCGGCGTTTTTGAGCTTGGACTTCAGGTACTCGCGCACCTCGATGTCCTCGGCCAGCATGCCGGCGAAATCGCGGTTGTTGGCGTACCAGCGGCTGGCCCAGTTGCGGCTGACCGACAGACGGAAGCCGGTCGGATGGATTTTCTGTCCCATAGTTTTCCCGATGCCTTCTATCAGTTGCCGACCGTCACGTACACATGGCACGTGGGCTTGGACAGGCGGGCGCCGCGGCCCTTGGCGCGGGCGGCCGAGCGCTTGAGCGTGGCGCCCTGCTCGACGTAGATGGTTTTGACACGCAACTCGTCGATGTCGGCACCGTCGTTGTGCTCGGCGTTGGCGATGGCCGACTCCAGCACTTTCTTGATGATGAAGGCGGCTTTCTTCTGCGTGAAGTTGAGCGTGTTGAGCGCCTGCTCCACTTTCTTGCCGCGAATCAGGTCGGCCACCAGGCGGCCTTTGTCGACCGACAGGCGTACGCCACGGAGGACTGCACGTGTTTCCATGTTCTTTCCTCTTTTACTTCTTGGCCTTTTTGTCCGCCGCGTGACCCTTGAAGGTGCGCGTCAGGGCAAATTCGCCAAGCTTGTGGCCGATCATCTGGTCGGTGACATACACCGGCACGTGCTGCTTGCCGTTGTGCACGGCGATCGTCAGGCCAATGAAGTCGGGCACGATCATGGAGCGGCGCGACCAGGTCTTGATGGGTTTCTTGTCCTTGTTGGCCACGGCCTTGTCGACCTTGGCGAGCAGGTGGTGGTCCACAAACGGACCCTTTTTCAGAGAACGAGTCATTTGCGGAGGTCCTTATTTCTTGCGCCGCGAGACGATCATGCCCTGCGTGCGACGGTTGTTGCGGGTGCGATAGCCCTTGGTCAGGTTGCCCCACGGATCGACCGGAGCGCGACCCTCGCCGGTGCGGCCTTCGCCGCCGCCGTGCGGGTGGTCGATCGGGTTCATGGCCACGCCGCGCACCGTCGGGCGGATGCCCATCCAGCGCTTGACACCGGCCTTGCCCAACTGGCGCAGGCTGTGCTCTTCGTTGGCCACCTCACCGATGGTGGCGCGGCATTCGATGTGGATCTTGCGCACTTCGCCCGAACGCATGCGCACCTGGGCGTAAACGCCCTCGCGCGCCAGCAGCGTGGCGGAGGTACCGGCCGAGCGGGCGATCTGCGCGCCCGCGCCGGCTTTCAGCTCGATGCAGTGGATGGTGGAACCCACCGGAATGTTGCGAATCGGCAGCGTGTTGCCGGCGCGGATCGGGGCCTCGGCGCCGCTCATCAGCTGGCTGCCGACTTCCACGCCGCGCGGGGCGATGATGTAGCGACGCTCGCCATCGGCGTAGCACACCAGGGCGATGTGGGCCGAACGGTTGGGGTCGTACTCGATGCGCTCGACCCTGGCGGCGATGCCGTCCTTGTTGCGACGGAAATCGACCACGCGGTAGTGGTGGCGATGGCCGCCGCCCTTGTGGCGCGTGGTGATGCGGCCGCCGTTGTTGCGACCGGCCTTCTGGTGCTGCGGCTCCAGCAGCGGCGCGTAGCCTTCGCCCTTGTGCAGGCGCTCGCGCGTGACCTTCACCATGGCGCGGCGCCCGGCGGAGGTCGGTTTCATCTTGATGACAGCCATGATTTACGCGGCCTCCCCGGACAGGTTCAGCTCTTGGCCTTCCTTGAGCACGACATACGCCTTGCGCACATGGTCGCGGCGGCCGATGGAGCGGCCAAAGCGCTTGGTCTTGCCCTTGATGTTGGCGACGGAAACGCCCTCGACCTGCACGTTGAACAGCAGTTCGACGGCGGCCTTGATTTCGAGCTTGGTGGCGTCGCGCAGCACCTTGAAGGTGACGGCATTGGACTTCTCGGCCACCATGGTGGCCTTTTCGGAGATGACAGGCGCGACGAGCACCTGCATCAGGCGACCCTCGTCGAACTTGCGCTCGGCGGGCGTTGGATTGGTGCGGCTCATGCGAACATCTCCTTGAGCTGGTCGATGGCGCCCTTGGTGACCAGCACCTTCTTGTAGTGCACCAGCGACACCGGGTCGGCGTAGCGCGGCTCGATGACCAGCACGTTGCCGAGGTTGCGCGAAGCCAGGTACAGGTTCTCGTCGATCTGGTCGGCGATCACCAGCACGGAATCGAGCTGCATGTCCTTGAGTTTGCGCGCCAGTTGCTTGGTCTTGGGCGAATCGACCTTCATCGACTCGACCGCCGACAGTCGGCCTTCGCGCACCAGTTGCGAGAGGATCGCGGCCATGCCGGCGCGATACATCTTCTTGTTGACCTTCTGGCTGAAGTTCTCGTCGGGCTGGTTCGGGAAAATCCGACCGCCCCCGCGCCACAGCGGCGAGGAGGTCATACCCGCACGGGCGTTGCCGGTGCCCTTCTGGCGGAACGGCTTCTTCGTGCTGTGCCGCACCTGGGCGCGGTCTTTCTGGGCGCGGGTGCCCTGGCGCGCATTGGCCTGGTAGGCCACCACCAGTTGATGCACCAGCGCTTCGTTGTAGTCGCGACCGAACAGGGTCTCGGGGGCGTCCAGCTTGGACGCAGCCTGGCCTTGCTCATTCAAGAGTTCGAGCTGCATGTCTTAGGCTCCCTCTTTTTGGGCAGACGCCTTGGCCTTGACGGCCGGGCGCACGGTGACGAAGCCGCCGCGCGAACCGGGCACGGCGCCCTTGATCAGCAGCAGCTGGCGCGCCTCGTCGATACGGATGACGTCCAGGTTCTGGGTGGTGACGGTCTCGTCGCCCATGTGGCCGGTCATCTTCTTGCCCGGGAACACGCGGCCCGGATCCTGCGCCATGGAGATCGAACCCGGCACGTTGTGCGAACGGCTGTTGCCGTGCGACGCGCGCTGCGAGCTGAAGTTGTGGCGCTTGATGGTGCCGGCGTAGCCCTTGCCGATGGAAGTGCCCTGCACGTCCACCTTCTGGCCGACGGCAAACACCTCGGCCGCGGGCAGCACGGCGCCAGCGGCGTATTTGCCGGCAACGTCGCCATCCACGCGGAATTCACGAGTGATTTCACCGGCTTGCACGCCCGCCTTGGCGAGATGCCCGGCGGCGGGCTTGGTCACGCGCGAAGCTTTGCGCGAACCGAACGTAACCTGCAAGGCCACGTAGCCGTCGCTGTCCGGGGTCTTGACCTGGGTAACGCGGTTGCCCGACACATCGACCACCGTGACGGGCACTGCATCGCCGTCATCGGTGAACAGACGCATCATGCCCACCTTGCGCCCCAGCAACCCCAATCGATTGCTTTGACTCATTTGTTGCTCCTGAACTCTCGCCGCCCCGAGCTGCAATTGGCCAGGGCGCTTGGTGTGCGAAAGAGGGTTGAAAAGTTACCCAAAAATCCGGGTAAGCCATAGATAATAGCACAGAGTGGCCGGCAAGGCAAACGCCTCATCTCCCCTCCCGGGCTTGCCGCGCCCCCGCCCTCTGGCCCGGCGGCGGTCAATGGCACATTGTCAGCAGGGTTTTTTCCAACCCGCGGCGGCGCCGACTTCCGCGTATATTGACGGACTGCCGCTGCGTCACCGCCGCCAGCTCAGTGAGTGTTTGCAGTGCCTACCACCCTCGGGAAACACCATGAACCTTCAACAGGCCACCACGCTGTGGACAGACCTTGTCAAAGCTATGCCCATGCCATCGGGCCTCGCCGATCCCTGGACGCAGGCGCTCCAGCAGTTGCAGGCCCTGGCCCCCAGCGGGCCAAACGCCTGCCCCGCGCCCCTGGAGCTGCCGTCGGTGCGCTTTGCGCCCGAAAAGCTGGCGCAGTTGCAGCAGGACTACGTCAAGGAAGCCACCGCGCTGTGGAACCAGGGCTTGCACGCCGACCTCCAGTTGAAGGACCCGCGCTTTCGCGGCACCGCCTGGACGCACAACCCGTTCGCGTCCTTCGCCGCCGCCGTCTACCTGCTGAACGCCCGCGCGCTGCTGGGCATGGCCGATGCCGCCGAGAGCGACGCCAAAACCAAAAACCGCCTGCGCTTTTCCGTCGAGCAGTGGATCGCCGCCGCCTCGCCCAGCAACTTCCTGGCCCTCAACCCCGACGCGCAGCAAAAAGCCATCGACACCCAGGGCGAGAGCCTGGCCAAGGGCCTGGCCAACATGCTGCACGACGCCCGGCAGGGCCATGTGTCGATGACCGACGAGAGCCTGTTCGAGGTCGGCAAGAACGTCGCCACCACTGAGGGCCAGGTGGTGTTCGAAAACGAGTTCTTCCAGCTCATCGAATACAAGCCGCTCACGGCCAAGGTGCATGAAAAGCCCTTTCTGCTGGTGCCGCCGTGCATCAACAAGTTCTACATTCTCGACCTGCAGCCCAGCAACTCCTTCATCCGCTACGCGGTCAGCCAGGGCCACCGCACCTTCGTGACGAGCTGGCGCAACCCCGACCAGAGCATGGCGAAAAAAACCTGGGACGACTACACCGAGCACGCCGTCATCAAGGCCATCCAAACGGTGCGGGAGATCACCGGCGCCGAAACCATCAACGCGCTGGGCTTTTGCGTCGGCGGCACCATGCTGACCACCGCGCTGGCCGTGCTGGCCGCGCGCGGACAAAAACCGGTGTCCGCCGTCACGCTGCTGACCTCCCTGGTGAACTTCGCCGAGACCGGCATCCTGGACGTCTTCATCGACGAGAACATGGTGCGCTACCGCGAAATGGAAATGGGCGACGGCGGCCTGATGTCCGGCAAGGACATGGCCAGCACCTTCAGCTTCCTGCGCCCCAACGACCTGGTGTGGAACTACGTGGTGGGCAACTACCTGAAGGGCGAAACCCCGCCGCCGTTCGACCTGCTGTACTGGAACAGCGACTCCACCAACCTGCCCGGCCCGTACTACGCCTGGTACCTGCGCAACACCTACCTGGAAAACAACCTCGTCAAGCCCGGCAAGGCCAAGGTGTGCGGCGAGAAGATCGACCTGCGCAAGCTCGACATGCCGTTCTACATCTACGGCTCGCGCGAGGACCACATCGTGCCCATCGTCAGCGCCTACGCCAGCACCCAGTTGTTTGCGGGCAAGAAACGCTTCACCATGGGCGCCTCCGGCCACATCGCCGGCGTCATCAACCCGCCGGCGGCCCACAAGCGCAGCCACTGGGTGCGCGGCGACGGCCAGTTCCCGCCCGATCTAGGCGACTGGCTGGCCGGCGCCACCGAGGTGCCGGGCAGTTGGTGGGACGACTGGGCCGGCTGGCTCAAGGGCCACGCCGGCAAGCTGGTGGCCGCGCCCAAACGCTACGGCAAGCCGCCCAAATACCCGGCCATCGAGCCGGCGCCGGGGCGCTACGTCAAGGCCAAGGCCTGAACCCCGGACTGAATCGATTTCAACAAGGAGAGCCATCAAATGGAAGACATCGTCATCGTTTCCGCCGCGCGCACCGCCGTCGGCAAGTTCGGCGGCTCGCTGGCCAAGGTGCCAGCCGCCGAGCTGGGCAGCATCGCCATCAAGGCCGCGCTGGAACGCGCCAAGCTCAGCGGCGAGCAGGTCGGTGAAGTCATCATGGGCCAGGTGCTGGCCGCCGGCGTCGGGCAAAACCCGGCGCGGCAGGCGCTGCTCAAGGCCGGCCTGCCCAAGGCCGTGCCGGCCATGACCATCAACGCCGTCTGCGGCTCCGGCCTCAAATCGGTGATGCTGGCGGCGCAAGCCATCGGCGCTGGCGACTACGACATCGGCGTGGCCGGCGGCCAGGAGAACATGAGCGCCAGCCCGCACCTGCTGCTGGGCAGCCGCGACGGCCAGCGCATGGGCGACTGGAAGATGCAAGATTCCATGATCGTCGACGGCCTGTGGGACGTGTACGGCAACTACCACATGGGCATCACCGCCGAGAACGTCGCCAAGCAGGAAGGCATCACGCGCGAAATGCAGGACGCGCTGGCCCTAGGCAGCCAGCAGAAGGCCACCGCCGCGCAGGAGGCCGGCAAGTTCAAGCAGGAAATCGCCGCCGTCACCATCCTACAGCGCAAGGGCGACCCGGTGGTGTTCGACAGCGACGAATTCATCAACAAGAAAACCACCGCCGAGGCGCTGGCCGGCCTGCGGCCCGCCTTCGACAAGGCCGGCACGGTAACGGCGGGCAACGCCTCCGGCATCAACGACGGCGGCGCCGCCGTGGTGGTGATGAGCGCCAAGAAAGCCGCCGCGCTGGGCCTGACGCCGCTGGCGCGCATCGCCAGCTACGCCACCGTCGCCCTGGAACCCGCCGTGATGGGCCTGGGGCCGGTCGGCGCCAGCCAGAAGGCCTTGCAGCGCGCCGGCTGGAAGGTGGGCGACGTCGACCTGTTCGAGCTGAACGAAGCCTTCGCCGCCCAGGCCTGCGCGGTCAACAAGCTGCTGGGCGTGGACCCGGCCAAGGTCAACGTCAACGGCGGGGCCATCGCCATCGGCCACCCCATCGGCGCCTCGGGCTGCCGCATTCTGGTCACGCTGCTGCACGAAATGCAGCGCCGCGGTGCCCGCAAGGGCCTGGCCGGCCTGTGCATCGGCGGCGGCATGGGTGTGGCGATGGCGCTGGAACGCGCCTGACCGGGGGTGCCTCTCAGGCGCCCTCCGCGCCTGAGACACCACCGTCTCAAGTTACATTTTGGCTGGCGGCCGCCACGTCCTTCTGAATGAAACGCGCGCGGCAGTTGGTTGGTTGGTGGTTTTACAAGGAGACCGAAAATGAGTCAGAAAGTGGTTTACGTCACCGGCGGCATGGGCGGCATCGGCACCGCCATCTGCCAGCGCCTGCACAAGGAAGGCTTGAAGGTCATCGCCGGTTGTGGTCCCACGCGCGACTACAACAAATGGCTGGCCGAACAGAAAGCGCTCGGCTTCACCTTTTATGCCAGCGCCGGCAACGTGGCTGACTGGCAGTCCACCGTGGACGCCTTCGCCAAGGCCAAGGCCGAGCACGGCCCCATCGACGTGCTGGTCAACAACGCCGGCATCACGCGCGACCGCATGTTCCTGAAAATGACGCGCGAGGACTGGGACGCGGTGATCGACACCAACCTGAACTCCATGTTCAACGTCACCAAGCAGGTGGTGCCCGACATGGTGGAGCGGGGCTGGGGCCGCATCATCCAGATCAGCTCGGTCAACGGCGAGAAGGGCCAGGCCGGCCAAACCAACTACTCCGCCGCCAAGGCCGGCATGCACGGCTTCACCATGGCGCTGGCGCAGGAGTTGGCGAGCAAGGGCGTCACCGTCAACACCATCAGCCCCGGCTACATCGGCACCGACATGGTCAAGGCCGTCCGTCCCGACGTGCTGGAAAAGATCGTCGCCAGCATCCCCATCAAGCGCCTGGGCACACCGGAAGAAATCGGCTCCATCGTCGCCTGGCTGGCCGGCGAGGACGCGGGTTTCACCACCGGCGCCGACTTTGCCTGCAACGGCGGCCTGCACATGGGCTGACCGCTTCCCGCCTGGGAAAGCCAACGGGCGGCCACAGGCCGCCCGTTTTTGTCGGGTGCGCCCAGCATGGGCGCACTCTTGGAGATGCAAGTCCTCCCGTAAGCTGGTCACAGCGAACGAAGCGAAGCGCAACTGCATGGCCGCCGAGCCCACCGGGCAGTACGCGCGGCGTGCCGGGTTCTTCTATGAATACCTGACGGGCCGGCGGCTGGACTTTCCAAGCGTGACCGCTGGAAACTACGTGGCGGCGCTCGACAGCCAGGCGTACGTCACGGCCATCGAGGAAGCGCTTCCGCCGCCCCGCAAGACAAACCCGTCAGACGCTCATGGAGCCCATCTGCCAAAATCCCCGGCATGAATGCGTTGAACGTCGTCGAACTCATGCACGGCCTGGGCGAGCAGGCCCGGCAGGCCTCGCGCGCCATGGCCCGCGCCGGCACCGCCGCGCGCAACCAAGCGCTGCGCGAGTTGGCGCGGCTGCTGCGCCAGCAAACCGGGCCGCTGCAAGCCGACAACCAGCGCGATCTGGCGCGCGCCCGCGAGGCCGGCCTGGCCGAGCCGATGGTGGACCGCCTCAAGCTCACGCCCAAGGTGATCGAAACCTGCGCCCAGGGCTGCGAGCAACTGGCCGCCATGGCCGACGTGCTGGGCGACATCGTGGGCCTGAAACAGCAGCCCAGCGGCATCCGCGTGGGCCAGATGCGCGTGCCCATCGGCGTGTTCGGCATGATCTACGAGAGCCGGCCCAACGTCACCATCGAGGCGGCCAGCCTGTCGATCAAGAGCGGCAACGCCTGCATCCTGCGCGGCGGCAGCGAGGCCATCGACTCCAACAAGGCGCTGGCCGCGCTGGTGCAGCAGGCGCTGGTCGCCGCCGGCCTGCCGCGCGAAGCTGTGCAACTGGTGCCCACCACCGACCGCGCCGCCGTCGGCCAGCTCATCGCCATGCCGGAGTTCGTGGACGTGATCATCCCGCGCGGCGGCAAGGGGCTGATCGAGCGCATCAGCCGCGAAGCCAAGGTGCCCGTCATCAAGCACCTGGACGGCAACTGCCACACCTACGTGGACGATCCGTGCGACCTGGCGCTGGCGGTCAAAGTCACCGACAACGCCAAGACGCAGAAGTACAGCCCCTGCAACGCCACCGAAAGCCTGCTGGTGGCGCGCGGCGTGGCGCCAGCGTTTCTGATCCAGATCGGAGCGATCTTCGCAGCCAAGGGCGTGGAAATGCGATGTGACGCGGAATCGGCTGCTATCCTGCGAGGGGACGGCTTGCCCAACGTTTGCGTGGTCGATGCGACCGAACAGGACTGGTCTGAGGAATACCTGGCGCCGATCATCAGCATCAAGGTGGTGGCCGGCCTGGACGAAGCCATCGAGCATATCAACCGCTACGGCAGCCACCACACCGAGGCCATCATCACCACCGACCACCGGCACGCGCAGCGTTTTTTGCGCGAGGTCGATTCGGCCAGCGTGATGGTCAACACCAGCACGCGCTTTGCCGATGGCTTCGAGTACGGCTTGGGCGCCGAAATCGGCATCAGCACCGACAAGTTCCATGCCCGCGGACCGGTCGGCATCGAGGGCCTGACCTCGCTGAAATGGGTGGTGCTGGGCGAAGGCGAAATACGCTCATGAACACCGCCGCCGGACCGGGTGAAAGCACCGAACTGGTGGTCATTACCGGCATGTCCGGCTCGGGCAAGTCGATCGCGCTGCACGCGCTGGAAGACGCCGGCTGCTTTTGCGTCGACAACCTGCCGCCCGAACTGCTGGAGCCGTTCATCGCGCTGGAAGACCAGCGGCAGGCGCGCCGGCTGGCCATTGCCGTCGACGTGCGCAGCCGCCACTCGCTGCCGCAACTGCCGCGGCTGCTGCGCGGCCTGCGGCGCAGGGGGCTGACGCCGCGCCTGCTGTTCCTGGACGCCAACGACCAGACCCTGGTGCGCCGCTTTTCCGAAACCCGGCGCCGCCATCCGCTGTCGCTGCCCAACGACATCGACGGCCACCAGGCGCTGCTCCAGGCCATCGCGCGCGAGCGCGACCTGCTGGGCGCCCTGCGCGAGCGCTCGCACGTCATCGACACCAGCTTTCTGCGGTCCGCGCAATTGCAGGCCATCGTCAAGGACCTGATCGCCGTGCCCGCCGCGCACCTGACCCTGGTGTTCGAATCGTTCGCGTTCAAGCGCGGCATCACCATGGACGCCGACTACGTGTTCGACGTGCGCATGCTGCCCAACCCCCATTACGACGCCGAGCTGCGCCCGCTGACGGGGCGCGACCAGCCGGTGATCGACTTCCTCGACCGCCAGCCCGAGGCGCAGCGCATGCTTGAGCAGATCGCCGGCTTTCTGCGCGCCTGGCTGCCGGCGCTGGCGCGCGACCACCGCAGCTACGTCACCGTGGCCATCGGCTGCACCGGGGGGCAGCACCGTTCGATCTACCTGGTCGAAAAACTGGCCGCCCTGTTCGGCGCCGAATGGCAGACGCTGCGGCGGCACCGCGAACTGGACAGCGTGCCTTAGAGCCTGAACAGGTTCTCTCAGGCCGCCAGCATCTGAAGCGGCCAGCGCGGTTGCACGTCGAAGGCGTAGTCGGCGCGCGGCGCGGCGATGCCGGCCTGCACGCGCATGGCGGCGGCCAGGGCGATCATGGCGCCGTTGTCGGTGCACAGATGCAGTTCGGGATAGTGCACGCGGGTACCGCGCCGGACGCAGGCGCTGTCCAGCTGTTCGCGCAGCCACGCGTTGGCGCCCACGCCGCCGGCCACCACCAGGCGCTTCAGGCCGGTGACGTCCAGCGCCTTGAGCGACTTTTTCACCAGCACCTCGACGATCGCCGCCTGCGTGCTGGCCGCCAGATCGGCGCGCTGCTGCTCGCAGGGCGCACCCTCGAACTTGCGCGCCTGCGTCAGCACCGCGGTCTTCAGCCCGGCAAAAGAAAAATCTAGATCGCCGCTGTGCAGCAACGGGCGCGGCAGCTTGTAGGCCGTGGGATCGCCGAACAGGGCCAGCCGCGCCAGCGCCGGCCCACCAGGGTAGCCCAGGCCCAGCAGCTTGGCGCATTTGTCGAACGCCTCGCCCGCCGCGTCGTCGATGGTTTCGCCCAGCAGCGCGTAGCGGCCCACGCCCTCCACGCGCATGAGCTGCGTGTGGCCGCCGCTGACCAGCAGCGCGACAAAAGGAAATTCGGGCGGATCGCGGCTGAGAAACGGCGACAGCAAATGCCCTTCCAGGTGGTGCACGCCCAGCACCGGCTTGCCCAGCGCCGCGCCCAGCGCGCAGGCCATGCCGGCGCCCACCAGCAGCGCGCCGGCCAGGCCGGGGCCACGCGTGTAGGCGATCAAATCAACCGCGTCCAGTGTTTGCCCGGCCTGCGCCAGGACTTGTTGGGTGAGCGGAATCAGGCGCCGGATGTGGTCGCGGCTGGCCAGTTCGGGCACCACGCCGCCGTAGTCGGCGTGCATCGCCGCCTGGGTGTGCAGCGCATGCGCCAGCAGTTGCGGCACGCGCCCGTCGTCCGACGCGCGCACCAGCGCGACGCCGGTTTCGTCGCAGGATGATTCGATGCCGAGGACCAGGGTGGACATGGGGCGCGATTATCGGCGACCGCTGCCGGCGCCGTCGCTGGCGTCGGTGGGCGGAGCGGGCACTTCGCGCCACGCCACGTCCTGCACTCCGGCGGGCTGGGAAGCCCCGGTCGCGCCAGCCGCGTCCGCGCGCGGCGTGGCGCTGGCTGCTGGCCGCTGCGGCCAGTGCTGGCGCGTCATCTCGCGGTAGCGGCGCCACAGCAGCGTGACCGCCGCCGGCCGGCCGGTGAACAGCGCGGCCACCAGGCTGGCCACCGTCATCACCGCCAGCCACAGCAGCAGGCCGAGCGCGAACGCCAGCCCCAGCAGCGCCAGCAGCGCCCACAGCAGCAGGCCCAGCAGGCGCGCCACCCAGCCGCCCGGCCCAGAAGGCCCAGAGGGCGGCCAGGAACGGAAAAACATGTCGTTCATTTGGTATCAGATGGCTTGCCGGATCAAAAATTCAACCTGGAAACGGCAGTAAAGCCACGCAAATGGCCCGTTTCCAGCGTTTTCCGCGCGCGGCATTTCAGATATAAAAATATTTGAAAGCCTTGCGCATCGGCCGCGGCCGGCTGCCAAAATTGTAGGATGGGTGGAGCGCAAGCGATACCCATCGCCGCAAGGAAAAGGATGGGTTTCGCACAGATCAGCCCATCTGATGCAAGCTGCACTGAACCAGCCATTGATGTGAACACGAGTCGAACCTATCTCCATGAAGCGCCAGCACCTGCACTCCCGAACCGTTGAGTTCAATGCCTACCATCGCAGCGATGGCCTGTTCGACATCGAAGCGCGCATGCGCGATCTCCGGAGGTACGACACCATCGCGCCGGAAAGAGGGCTGCTGTCGGCGGGCGACCCCATTCATGACATGACGGTCACCGCGACGATCGACGACCAGTTGGTCGTCCGCGCGATCACCAGCCGCATGCTCGCCACGCCCTTTGGCTACTGCCGCCAGGTCGAGGACAACCTGCAAGCGATGATCGGCGCGCGCATGAGCCGCGGCTGGCGGCGCGCGGTCAGTGAACGCATTGAAAACACCGGCAGTTGCACGCACTTGCGCGAATTGCTGGTGAACATGGCCACCGCCGCCCTGCAAACCGTTCCGATCTGGCATGCGCAACAGCGCTTCCAGGAAGGCAAGGCGGCGACGCCTGGGGGCACGCGCCCGAACTATCTCGGCCAGTGCCATGGTTGGAAGCTGGATGGTCCCGTGGTGCTGACGCATTTCCCCCAATTCTTCCAACCCCAGAAGCCCGCCAGCCCAGAAGTGAGCGGCTGACGCCCCGCCTCGGAGCCTGTTTCAGTGTCTCACGGCACCAGCGCCAGCGTGTGCAGATAGGCCGGCTCGCGCATCAGGCTGTCCCAGTCGGTCGTCGGGCCGCGCGGCAGCAGGGCGCGGCGGCGCGCCTCGCTGGCGGCGCCGGGGCGCCAGCGGCCCGTGATCTGCGCTTGCGCCAGGCCATCGATCACGTCGTCGATCACCTGCCCGCCGTCCAGCGACTGGTTGCACAGCAGCGCCAGATCGCAGCCGGCCTCCAGCGCGGCCAGCACGGCCTCGAGCGGGGGAACGGGCCGGCCTTCGATGTGGCGCGCGGCCTCCATGCCGAGGTCGTCGCTGACGATCGCGCCGCCAAAACCCAGCCGCCCGCGCAAAATGGCCTGGAGCCAGCGCGCCGAAAAACCCGCCGGGCGGCTGTCGACGCGCGGATAGACCACGTGCGCCGGCATGACGGCGGTGAGCGTGCTGCTCAGCCACCCGTAAGGCGCGGCGTCGGCTTGCAGAATGGCCTTAAGGGAGCGGGCGTCGCGCGGCAACGCGGTGTGCGAATCGGCGGCCGCCCAGCCGTGGCCGGGAAAGTGCTTGCCGCAATGCGCCATGCCAGCGCGCAGCAGGCCGTGCGCCACGCTTTTGGCCAGCACGGTGACGACGCGCGGGTCGGCATGAAAAGCGCGGTCGCCAATGACGCCCGACGGCCCCCAGTCCAGGTCCAGCACGGGCGCAAAAGAAAAATCGACGCCGCAGGCCCGCAGCTCAGCCCCCAGCACGTAGCCGCAGGCGCTGGCGGCGTCCTGGGCACGCAGGGCGTCATGCATCCACAGCTCGCCCAGGGCGCGCATGGGCGGCAGGTGGGTGAAGCCGTCGGTGCGAAAGCGCTGCACGCGGCCGCCTTCGTGGTCGACGCAGACCAGCAGGTCGGGCCGCAGGCGCTTGATGCCAGCCGTCAGGCGGGTAAGCTGCGCGCGGTCCACCCAGTTGCGAGCGAACAAAATCAGTCCGCCCACCAGCGGGTGCGCCAGGCGGCGGCGGTCGTCGCTGGTGAGCGTGGGGCCGGCGATGTCGACGATCAAGGGGGCGTGTTGCATGGACGTTTTCAGGTTCAGGGTTGGCGCTCGACCACGCAGAAGCTGGCGGCGTAGTCGCGCTCGTCGGTGACGCTGATGTGCGCCACCCACCGGCGCGCCTCGAACCAGTCCTTGAGCGCGCCGTGCAGCACGATCACCGGCTCGCCGCTGGAGCGGTTGGCGATCTCGCACAGCCGCCAGTGCATGGGCTGACGCATGCCCAGGCCGATGGCCTTGGAAAACGCCTCCTTGGCCGAAAAGCGCGTCGCCAGATAGCGCACGCCGCGCTCCGGCCAGCGTGCGCCGCGCCGGCGCCAGGTGGTCAGTTCCGCCTCGGACAGGATTTTTTCGGCAAAGCGCTCGCCGTGCCGCGCCAGAATGTCGCGCACGCGGCGGATGTCGCAAACGTCGGTACCGATGCCCTGGATCATGCCGCCATGCCGATGCAGTCCAGGTACGCCCGCACCGTGGCGGCGTAGCCCAGTTCCAGCGCGTCGGCGATCAGCGCGTGGCCGATGGACACCTCGGCCACGCCGGGCACAGCGCGCAGGAAGGGCGTCAGGTTGTCACGGTTCAGGTCGTGCCCGGCGTTCACGCCCAGGCCCGCATCCAGGGCGGCGCGGGCGGCGGCGGCGTAGCGGTCGAGTTGCGCTTGGTGCTCGGCGGCATCGCCCACGGCCCAG
>Ga0123354_10010476_pt1 | contig 14281 bp, 7 predicted proteins | sample TergutLab28metaG_2_FD_97872 | JGI IMG/M metagenome (GOLD analysis project Ga0123354, IMG submission 97872) | Labiotermes labralis P4 segment gut microbial communities from Petit-Saut dam, French Guiana - Lab288 P4 | ecosystem: Host-associated > Arthropoda: Insects > Digestive system > Gut ... | reverse complement strand
AAGGTAAAGCAGTCCCATTACAGGCCTGGACAGGCCCAGAGGGTTCCAGGAAGTTAAGGCTCCCAGATTTCGTAACAACGGCACAGGATGGTGGTAGGTTGTCAGCCTTACGCACCGGCCGCCAATACCCCCAGGAAATGCTCCTGGTACTCATTTCTGTTAGAGGCTGATTCGACCCCAGGGCCATAGTGCGATCGGAAGGATTTTATGTCAATGAAAAATCCACTGACACCAGTTGGGATCGAGCCAGCGACCTTCCGATTTGTAACACAACACCTTAACCACTGTGCTACCGCGGTCCCCCAGTGAATGAGTATCCTACGTAATATACATGACAAATATGAAAGTTTTTCCCTACAAAAATTTATTTTAAGGAAAGTTAGAGGAAGACGCCGTGTAGGATAACTACTTGTAAGTGGGACGATAACATACTTGCGGATTAGCACTTATCGTGTACATGTGTGTTTCGTGTTGGGGTCCGTTGACGGCGTCTAATGAATACTATGTGTCATAACTCTAAAGGACTTCTTGAATAACTGAATGATTTTCAGATTTTCATGTAGGATTCTTCTTAATGATGATGTTTGGTTAACATTTCCTACAGCATCTGTACGTTATCTATTCCAGGACCGGATGCGGCTCGCGGACCCAAGTTCACCCTTCCGCTGTCATCCAGTTGTTGTGGTACAGAGGTGCCTCCAACTTGTTAGCTGTCGCAACAGTTTGTGGAGGTGAAAAGATGAACTGCAGCTGCATTTGTACTGTGGGGATGGAACATCACTCTCTGCAGGACCGATCGTGCTGCTGGAGATAGCTTCCGTATAGACAGAACTACAGGTTAGTGTCGTCGGTGTAGTTAAAAAGGGTTGATTTAGTTGATGGAGAAACTAGCAATGAGAGAGACGTAAAAGGGTGAGGTCAGGAGAATATATGGCCTCTGCATTGTCCGGATTAGCAACAGCACCCCATTCCTCTTTACTTCCTACAGGTCGAGTTTCTCAACAACTTCGTAATTAACCCCAAGGCATCATGTACATCCAATAGAACATCAGTTGAGAGAGAAAGAGGAACTTCTGGTAGGTCCCACGGGCCTCTTCCCTCCCGTTTTCTCTTTTCCCCTTCCATCAAGTTGTGCCAGCAACTCACTCCTAATGGCAGCCCATTTCACAGTCCAGAGGGTTCGCTCGCGCGGGATAGAACCGCGATAGGAGTTCCCGTGGGACTGTTCTCGGTGAACGCTCGGGCTGTCTGGGCGGCAACTGTAGAGCTTGCTTTAAAATAAAATGCACTTCTTCTTGATGGAAGACTTGATTCAGGTTATGGATTCTGTGTTTGTTTTCACGGGACGTATAGCGTTAGCGCATACAGTTCATGTCGTGCCCGTCCCTTCCGTCTTCGGCGGACAAGGCAGTCGCATGCTTAGCACTTCTGAGTCGTACTCGCATGGTCCCGAGCTCAGACTCTGAGACCAGCTATTCTGGAAGGTTTCAGTGAATTTGTCAGTTACTCCACGCAGTTGTCTGGTGCATCAAATCAGGCAGCTAATTCTTCCTTCCAATTGATTGTTCCTGAATCATACCTGGAACTATACAAAGTGTCATCTCAGATACTGAAATTGTCATAAATGGTGAGGTGAATAAATTAAAGCTTCAGCTCAGAATCTTGTTAACGAATTTCGATTACGCATTTCCGTTATGGTAGGGAGGAAGGGAGAAAGAAAGGAAGGAAAAAGAATTTGTCTGGAAAGAAGTTGAGGCGTGTATTTATTATCGTAGTATCAATAAAATGGAACTATAACCCGAAATTTAAGGAAATTTTACGATGAGGAATAAAACTTCTGAAATAATGTGGAATGCCAACTTGATGCAACAAGGTAGTTTTATTATTTTATTGTACTTCTTATAGGCTCAACATGTTTCGGGCACTACTATGTCCATCATCAGGAACTCGCGACTATAATGTTGATTACCATATTGGTCGTTTCGTTCTTGGTTTGCTGTAGGTTGGAGGTTAGGAGCGGTTAGGCTGGAGTAACGTACGGGCTGCAGGCTGCGTCCCGGACACTACTCCAGCCTACCCGCACCTAACCTCCAACCTACAGCAAACCAAGACCGAAAGACCAATGTGGTAATCAACATCATAGTTGCGAGCTCCTGATGGGCCTAATAATGCCCGAAACATGTTGAGCCTACAAGAAGTACAATAAAATAAGTGGCATCTAGTTGGTTTTTTATTCTTCATTTATCTGGAAGTAATGTGTCTGGACACATTGCAGATGTTGCTTACAGTTACTTGATTTCTGTGGGTGTTGAATATAAACTGGAGTACCAGTGTTTGCTCGATAATTATTTCATGTATTTGGAATACTTCCATTATCACAAAAGTATCTCTGTACCTGTGAACTGTGGTGTTCGTACCCGATTGACCACGTGAGTAATACTTCGTATAAGAAAATAAATCTGAACTATATTTAAAGACATTTCGTACCGCGCAGTAAACACTTCGTCTCTGTTACAGGACTGAGCCAGTTAGTGCTACATGGGAAAATTATCTCTGTTCTGAGATCCATATAGAGCACATACTTGCACTTTGTTTTATGCACAGTGTTAGTGGTGGTACATAAAGTAACCATCAAGCTGTATGTGACTGTAATTTCAAAGTATATTCAACTTTCCTACCTCTTCAGGACTTTCTGCAACCAAACCACTCTAAAACTAAATTTTGAAAATTTGATATACATCTAACAGAACTTAATTTTGATAGTAACGTCGCTTTTCCAGCCATGATTTGATTATTAGTAATTCTGTAATTCCAATTCCTTCAGTTGGAGGTAAAGTGAACACCTAGCTATATAAAGTAAAGAAACAGCCTTCCTTGTCTACGACCTGTAACACGATGGAATGGCGGTATGGACCCACTCTTGCTTGACTTCGATACTGGATGGAAGAGATTGGTCGGTTTCACGCCACGGCTCATTTACTGCTGTGGAAGGGCCCCCGTTAGCCTTTGAATAGGATGTGGGATATGCCTTAGATCCACTCTGGACCGACTGGGTTGAAAAGAGAACCACTATTTCTAAGTCGTTCGACCCTTGGCTACTCTCAGTTCCGACTGCGCATTGTTGCGTTTTTTCCGACGGATAAGATAACAGTACAAGGCATTAGAAATTCAGCATGTTGCTAATAAGCAACAGCTTTCAGTACCAATAAATGCAGAGTTGTACTATTATGTATTTCACTCCTAATTAGCTGCTACATGTTTCGGCTTAACTTCCATCATCAGGGAGCTAGCACGGAATGAACAATATGAAGGTTATGATCAGCAAGTTCATATTTACCAGAGAAGCTACGTGATAACAAACACTTTTCAGTTATTTAGTTGTTTCTACTGTCTAGTCACTATAATTCAGTTGATGTGTCTTAAATCGAGTGTTGTAGCTGGAGAAGTCTTTGGAACAGGAGTACAACGAACTTGTAACTGCTGTGGCTGTCGTACTCCAAAAAGCTTCAAAGAGACTCGGCATTAATAAGACAGAGGACTGTGTGTTCCGCCAATACTTTGACATACGGCCATTTCAAATATCGGCCGCATTCCGGGGGACTGTTAGTCATTGACTTGGCTAGTACACTCGTCTTGCTATCCCACCGAGCATAATGCATGAATGGTAGTGCACAAACACAGCTACCGTTTTGTAACAGAGGCGGACATTTCCCACAGGCGAACGTCTGTGTAAAACATTTACAAGCCCAGTGACGCGTAAGTACCAGCGTCTGTCCACTGCAGAATGAGCGCTATTTTAACTTCGTACTTTGATGATCACTGCCAATGTAATGTGAATGTTATTAACGATATTTTAATTTTGTATGGATGGCATAACCGAAGTTGTAGAGTCGATTCTGTGGTATCATAAACCTAATGTTTAACAAGAGGTAATTTCAAAGCTGGACATATTGTTGTGATGGACATTTTAAACGTCTCGGGTTGCTGTGCCCCTATATTGACGCTTGTTGTCCGGGCAGATGGTGCTGGTTACTCATAGTGACGCCTCAGGTTAAATCCCGAGTGACTTCGTGTGAAGTAGCGATTGGACAAGTGACAAATGTGGACGCAGATTTCCGCGGTTTCTTCGCTTTTCCCCTATCGATCATAATTCCAAGACTGCCCCGCTCTAATCTGTCACCGCCCCATGATATGGGCCCTTAGTAGGCTCACGTTATCAAATAGGGAACTCTTTGACCCCGCACTGGGCTAGTTACAAAATAAGATAGTTAATGTACCTGTTGTATTTTAAGATGTCTTGTGTGTATTGTTGTAAGTTGTCTTGTGTGTATTGTTGTAGGTGTCGTGTGTTTTGTTAGTTGTCTTGTGTGTATTGTTGTAGTTGTCGTGTGTATTGTTGCAGGTGTCTTTTGTGTATTGTTAGTTGTCTTTTGTGTTTTGTTGTAGTTGTTTTGTGTGTATTGTTGTAGGTGTCATGTGTGTATTGTTGTAGGTGTCTTGTGTGTATTGTTGTTAGTTGTCTTTTGTGTTTTGTTGTTAGTTGTCGTGTGTGTATTATTGTTAATTGTCTTGTGTGTATTGTTGTTAGTTGTCTTGTGTGTATTGTTGTTAGTTGTGTGTATTGTTGTAGTTTTCTTGTGTGTATTGTTGTCATCTTATGTGTATTTGTTGTACTATGTGTGTATTGCTGTTTTTACTTTAGATGCCGGACTGCTGGCTAGAAGTCAGTATTCGGAATGTCCTGCGACCGGCCATCTTGACACAAGTTTTTCTTGGTTTCCCTGTGTCTATAAGCAAATGCTGAGATGGTTCCCAAAATTGCAAGTTGCCACTACATGCTTCTTATGTAGCCCTCCCGAATTAAATTTAGTAGTAACCAATTTCATATTTTGTATACATGTAAAATAACCACTGCCACCGGGTGACAACCCAATTGCAGTTAATAAATATTAAGTGTGAAAGTATAATGGCCACCAGACTGCGCTGTATGTATCAAAATATAGAAGTGTGTTCTTTTATTTGAAAAATGTCGTTTTCCCTACCAAATAAACCACAGCGAACTCAGCTGCCACCCACACGCGAGTTGGAATAACGGAAGGAAGTGGCAAACGATACTAGTGAAGAACCATGTAATTCAGACCATGTGCAGTGGAAAAGACCGTATTCTTTGACGATTCAACCCTTGGAGAACCATTACGCAACCTCATAATTTTCCTGCCCTTTTTCCGGAATGAGTATTGCCACCATTATATTCATTGTATTGTTGCCGTCGGATAAAAGTGGGGTCGTTCACGATATTAATTACCTGGTATGAACTGCGTGCGGGTAATTCCATAGGTTTAAAGTTACTGCTGTAAAAACGATCAAGTGACTCTGTTGTACGTAGCCACTATGAACTTTGTTACACGGAGGTGATATTGTTGAAGCACTATGCTATGAAGGTGTGGCGAGATTACAGTGAAGGTCCACACACACACACACGCGCGCGCGCACGCATACGCACGCACGCGCACGTACACACACACAGAGTAGCTTCGAAGTTTGATGGAGTTGCGTGGTTGGTAGCCTTAAACTGAAGCGTTTTACCTCCACTATCAATTGGATAGAACGCAGATTGCGCCTCGAACAGGTCTGGACGCCATTTTAGTCCCTGTAATGAATGAGCTATCCTGTTTTCCGGAAAGAATGATCTCTTATGAAAGTGCATAGGGCTAATGAAGAGAGTCACGAAACAAGTTAAGCAATTATACAAGTGCGTCTCCTTCCTCAAGTCGCAGAAGTTTGCCCTCTCGATGTTTGTCTTTGTTTAAATAAATGTTCAGCACGGTTCGTAACAATCCACAGACACGATTTGTCTTCCGATTCTCCTTCCAGCATATTCTTCCCCCAATTTTTCGCTTTTCTCCTTGGTTCTATACTTTGCCTAGGAACTAACCATGTTCCCTAGGGAAAACAACAGTGGTTAAGCCCACGCCGTTCCCCATCCCACTGCGTAGGGGGGACACTCATGGATGAGGGTCGGTGGAAGAACAGTGAGAGGCTGGAAGGAAGTTTGATGTTGTGTGAGGGGGGATGGAAGAATAGGCTCGTTTTGTGGGGAGAGAAGGTAGAGAAGAGGTGGGTGGATTTGTGGCTTCGTAAGACATTTGGGCTGTCTAAGTATACTTGCAAGTAGGACGGCTTTGTTTTCTTGTTCCGTTTCCAGCACTTAGGACTCTGTAATTTGCGATCTCATGTGTTGTAGAGCTCCTGTGATTGACACTTAACTTGTTTGCCGAACGTTGCAGTATCGGAATATAGATTCCTTGCTTCTTTGAACCGACTAAACTTGTGGGCCTGTATCAGCTGAACAAGAAATAATTCGCCTTCTTGCAACATGGAAGTTCAGCGTTCTGAATACAGAATTTTACCTGAATTATATTTAAAAATGTAGTTCGTCCCGCGCAGAAAACACGCTTCTTGCCGGTTATGAACCCAGTCAATGTTATACGCTGAAATTATGGCTGAGTGTTCTGCGAGCCATACAGGGTACGTTTCACTTTTGGGGCAGAGTGTAGAATTTTTTTTTTTAATTTTGAAGTTGGTGGTACTTTTTATTAACCACTGAGCTTTAAGGGGTGAATATGTTCACAGTAGCCTAATTTTAGACCCTATCCTGCCAGCTGAGTTCTGTTTACATTTCACGCTCTGTTACCTTAAGACTTATTTTAGAACTGCCCTGTTACCTGTACGCAGGTCTCTCCAATTTTCTCTTCCCGTTAGGGGTTTCGACTAAACATTTTACGCAATTCTTTTACTCCTCTTGAATCCTGATTGTTGTTCCTCTCCTCTCGCTGTATTTTATGACCAGTATAAAATGTTTTAAAGCCCCCTAGATATCATTAAGGATCAGTACATTTACATAAAAGGCCTGTATTCCAATCAAACGTAGGCACTAGCGGTATATTTACAAAATCATGGGCATTATTTACTACTCAGAGCTAACACAGTTATGTAATTCTACTGTGTTGCGAGGAATGGCATGAATAAGGTATTGTCCCATTATTTATTAAATTACAATATATTTTATCTTTCCATGAAGGATTGCCAGTGGCCAAGAATATCTACGCACTGACCGTTGTAACATTCGGTTCACTCTTATTTGAGGCCATTGCTGTAATTCAGTTGTTAATTAACGAAAATGGAAGTTTCGTATCTTCCTTCTACTGGAGCTAGGGTACCTAGGGACAAATTTTGAAAAACTGGTAATAAATCTAAGTTTTATTAAGATCCAATTTTGCAAAGAATTATTTTTCGGAGATAAATAAATACCCATGCTTGTAGATAAATTTAGAAGATCAGTGACGATTAATTCGGAGCTAAGCCCATTTCATAGTCGGCAAGAAGATTAAGCAAAATTAGCAGTCGCACGGATCTTCATCATAGAGTGGTTTTCTCGTACACGGTATTGATACGTGCTGTATGTGATAGCAGTTCGCGAATATGTTTACGTGAACTAACTCAGTTGTTTACACTTAATTTAGTCGTCGCTTTTTGCTCTGCAATATCGAAATGTGTCGTTAGTGCAGCACCACCAACGGTTTGAACTTTTAAAGTCTCAGACGTGCGGTTTTTATATTCAGCAAAAGTACCCTTTGTCTTTTGAAATTGTGACTGTAATCTGTTGTAAGCCGGTCCCAGTGGCCGCGCGGTTTAAGACGTATGCCTGCGGCCGTTAGCCTGCTGAGATTGTGGGTTCGAATCCCGTCGGGGGCATGGATGTCTGTCTCTTCTGGGTGTTGCGTGTTGTCAGGTAGAGGTCTCTGCGACGAGCTGATCACTCGTCCAGAGGAGTCCTAGTGACTGTCGTGCGTCGTTGTGTGTGATCTAGAAACCTCGTGAATGAGGAGGCCCTGGCCCACTGGGGGGGGGCTGTCGCGCCAAAAGGAAGAAAAATCTGCTGTGAACGAAGTCGTCCTGCACTGTGTCAACATACGGTTTAACAGAACATGATATTTAAAGTTTGTGTTTATGTATTGTAGAGGTTTTCCTTGCCTAATAACCTGTTTGGTACAATTTCAAGGAATGTTTCAATGTCTTTCAGGACCTGCAGTTGCTGAAATGCTTTTTTTTTTGGCTGTGTGCTTGATTTATGTGTATAGTTAATGAAGGAACTACATTGGAATTACATGAGTGTCGAAGTTACATAATCGAAACAACAGACCTGCTACAATTTTGGCGTAAATCCTCCACGACTCACAATTTTCAGTGGTCGAGAAGGGAGAAGTTGTTCCTTCTAATAAGGGTTTGAGGGTGAGAAAAGTCTTGGGAAAGAACAAACGGGAAAACAATCACAATTTGTATCCTGCCTCCTCTTCTCTTCCAGACAACGAATATGTGCTAACTGTCTCTTTCGTTCGTTAGTAGGAGAAACTCAGCGAAGGTTTCTCCGTCTTGTAAAGAGCACAAATCCTATCCGATTCGGTTGTGTGCTGAAAGAGGTAGATATCACATGTTTTCAGCTTCTCTTGTCCATGGTTGTTTTCCTATCTGTTAATAAAATGGCGGAGGTAAGATGGTCAGTTGATTTATTTAGTTTCCGCTACTCTGTGCCGGTCCCAGTACCGTGCTTTGACGTTGTTAATAATAAATTTACCTTAAGCTCTACAAATTCGACTTCACTCCTCTTCTTCTAAACGAAGAGGTCTCTGTAGCATGTTCAGCAGTCCTTTGTACATATCACGCTTTCTAACAACCCTAAGAGATGGAAGCAGTTTCAAGAAAATTGTGGAGACTGAGCACCTTAAATATAGGCGCATATCATGTTCATTGAGATACCAGTAAACACCCCAAAGTCTGAACATCGATTGCATGTTTTATGATCATTCCTGTTAATAGATTCACAAACTTGTTGGCACATTAAAAACATCTTGAAATTTTCTTGCTTAAGACAAGCATGTAAGATCGATTTATAATGCTTCTTGAACTTTGTTGTCTGTAAGGTGAGATAAACTACGGGCAGATTTGGTATACCATTAAGAGATACTGACTGCGGTAAAAATACAGGGGTGCTGATAAGTCCTTAGCTTGACCGGGAAGGAAACAAGCTAATGTTTCTGTCAGAATGGCGGGAATTTCCTTCGGCGCCTTGTCTTGCAGGAAAAGAACAACTTCATGACAGCTCGCGTCTCGATGTTGTTGAAATCACGCGCGTCCCTGACATGCTTTCGAGCTTGTTTCCTTCCTGGTCAGGCTAAGGACTTACAGGCACCCCGGTATTTACTCATATAAACAGAGGAATCTGTCGGCGGTTATGAATTTCAGGTATTCGAAGTTCTTCCAGCAGTAACTTTTGTTTTATATTGCTGCTTTGTGTAATTTATGTACACATGGAAAATTTCGGTGTCACATCCCAGGGGAAATGAAACGGCCACGCCGTGACGCGGTGTTATGTCCCAGTATAAATGAAACTACCACTTCGTGACGCGGTGTCATGTCCCAGAAGAAATGAAACTGCCACCCCGTGACGGGTTATCGTGTCCCAGAACAGATGAAACTGCCACTCCGTGACGGGGTTTCATCCCAGAAGAAATGAAACCGTCACCCTGTGACGCTGTGTCATGTCCCAGAAGAAATGCAACTGTCACTTCGTGACGCGGTGTCATGTCCCAGAAGAAATGAAACTGCCACTCCGTGACGCGGTATAATGACCCAGAAGAAATGAAAGGTCACTCCGTGACGCGGTGTCATCCCAGAAGAAATGAAACCGTCACCCTGTGGCGCTATGTCATGTCGCAGAAGAAATGAAACTGTCACTTGGTGACGCGGTGTCATGTCCCAGAAGAAATGAAACTGTCATTCCGTGACGCGGTATAATGTCCCAGAAGAAATTAAAGGTCACTCCGTGACGCGGTGTCATCCCAGAAGAAATGAAACCGTCATCCCGTGACGCTGTGTCATGTCCCAGAAGAAATGAAACTGCCACTCCGTGACGCGGTGTCATGTCCCAATAGAACAGAAACTACCACTTCGTGACGCGGTGTCATGTCCAAGAAGAAATGAAACTGCCACCACGTGACGCGGTGTCATGTCCAAGAAGAAATGAAACTGTTACTCCGTGACGGGGTGTCATCCCAGAAGAAATGAAACCGTCACCCCGTGACGCTGTGTCATGTCCCAGAAGAAATGAAACTGTCACTTCGTGACGCGGTGTCATGTCCCAGAAGAAATGAGACGGTCACTCCGTGACGGGGTGTCATCCCAGAAGAAATGAAACCGTCACCCTGTGACGCTGTGTCATGTCTCAGAAGAAATGAAACTGCCACTCCGTGACGTGGTGTCATCCGACAAGAAATGAAACGGTAACTTCGCGACGCGGTGTCATTTCACAGAAGAAATAAAACCTTGATTTTCACCTAGCTTCTACTCTGTCCGAAAACAAAATATAGTAGCCTTATATGGCCATTTCCTGAACTGAAATTAATATTTTATATTTGTGCTTTGGTTCTTGAAGATTCGTAATATAACCGTCGTATGACGCCACCTCCCTGAGGATGGACACAAGAGTTGCCGAAACATGAGGAGGCTTTGTATCTTTATAATATAAGGTACTCTTAAATGTTTACATGCGTTTGTTGGGTTTATCTTCATATCTGATCAGCTTAATGCATGGTCATGGCTAATTAAAACTGACTTGAAATAAGTTCGACGTGATTTAATGGCCGAGAAATTCTGGAGACAGACGATTGAGCGAGTAGCACCGGAGCACCGCATAAGTGTGGCTGATAAAGTGCTCTGTGGCTTACCATATTGAACGTGGCGCATGTTAAGTTTATCCCGCACTAGCGGCGCTGCACTCTCGCACTCTGAGAGAAGTTACGACGGTCAAACTACTTAAACTTTAAACGGGTTATTAAATGTAATGTTTTTAATATTCTTCTTATTGCAGATGTTGTGTGCTATGAGCTCCTTGTCTTCTGCTTGTGCACTGCGCGTCCCTGTGGCCCAGTGCCACTTCAATTGATAGGGTCCTATCATTTGAGCGTGATTCATCTATGGACGTGAGCGATAAAGTTGCGTGGAGCGGTAACGTCTCTGATTTCTATTCGTGATATTCGCGGTTCGAATCTTGGCCGAGATACCGATTATACTGATGACTTCCGTGATATTCCTCGGTATCTACAGGAATGTGATTGGCCAGTACTCCGAAATGAGCCACTACTGATTCCTTGCAGGCCATTTTCAATTCATCAGTTCCTTATAAGGGGACCGGCCAAAAAATAATTTCACAGTGCCTCTGTGTGTGTGTGTGTGTGTGTGTGTGTGTGTGTGCGTGCGCCGTAATAACCTATTCGGTGTAGCGACTATGCTACGGGCTGGCGGACCGGGGTTCGAATCCCGGTAGATGTACGAGTTTTCTATCTTTGCCAAAACGTCCGGACCGCCTCTGGGGCCGAACCAGCTTCGTGTCTAGTGGGTACCTAGCTGCTTTCAAGGCGGTAAAGCAGCTTTAGCATGAAGTTAACCACACACTTTCACCTGGTCCGGAAGTTAAAGAATGAATATAGCTATACCTGTCCTACCTCTGTAAACCTTTATGGGATGGACAGGGAAACTTTGCTTTCATATATATATATATATATAATTCTAACAAAAGGTTGCAAACTGAATGGCACTAATATCCTACTAATTTCCTGTGTAGTCCGTATCACAATGGGTCGTTTATAATATCTTGGGCAAGCTTACCCGTTCGCTGTTGATAAGCATGCCATATTTACTACATTCCAGGAGACGATGATATTCTCTCGGCGTCAAACGTGGTCGATGTTATCAGAATCAGTGTCTGTTCTTTGGTAACGGTAGGTCGATATTTTCTGACCGACCGTCTTGCACTGTTATCTAGCGATTAGACTTTATACATTTCGAGTTACTGACAGAGTCACTAAATAAGACACAAATAACCCAGGTATTGAATAAATCGCAGAATAACCCGATAAGGAAACAAAGTATCCGTAATTCGATTGAGGAAATGAATGTGACAGTTCATGAATACGTCTAGAGATTTGACCTTTTAAATGCTAGCGTTTACTGCATGGACCACCGGGTTTAATATTTAAAAACTGTGCTGTCTGCGCACACAGTGTATTTGTGTGTTGTATATGTATCTCAGAACAAACAGGGAATTTTGCTTTATGCAGAATCAACCGATTGGCTGGTGTGTTTACTGCGCAGTACTAACTGAGTCTTATGTGTTGTGTATGTATCTCAGAACAAACAGGATCAACTGATTGGCTGGTGTGTTTACTGCGCGGTACGAAGTGAGTCTTATGTGTTTGTATCTCGGAACAAACAGGGGCTTTTACTTTATACAGAATCAACTGATTGCCTGGTGTGTTTACTGCGCGGTACGAACTGAATTATGTGTTGTTTATGTATCTCAGAACAAATAGGGAATTTTGCTTTATACAGAATCAACCGATTGGCTGGTGTGTTTACTGCGCGGTACGAACTGAGTCTGTAAATACAAACAGACTGCATTTTGTCCTTAAGCGGTGAATTTTAGTGCAATTATTCCTACAAAACAATGGACAGATAAGACAAATTAAAATAAATTAATTTAAAACTTACAGTCGGCGGTCTTACTGAATGTATTTATGGTAACGTGTGTGAACAAACCGCGGGGAAGTTTGCGGATGCTGTTGACATAACCGGATGAAGCTACTTTTCGCCGGGCAGAGACCTTGAATTTTTCATGACAGTTGCCTCGCTGCGTTTCTGTGTGTGTCCACTGGCTGGTCTGTATGCCTTCCGTCTCATTAATCGCATTGTTCTACGGGAATTCCCATAGGATAAACCACACGTCTACGCGTTTAATCAAGTCTCACTCTGCCGCACAGTTTTGAGTCCCTTCCTGCCAGCATTCAGCTTTTCTCATTCACGCCGTCTCTCGTTTTCTCCAGTTGCGTTTGACTGGGCCCATCCTACCAGATAACGTTCGCACGGTGAGGCACAGTGGGATAAGTTTGTGTGCTTTCATGATGTGTTTTCGGAGATGGCTTTCTATGTAAGTTTTTCTGGTTTGTGCCTAACGAACTAGCAACTATTATAGACTAGAATTAAAGTCTGAATAAAACTGAAAACAAGTTTTAAAACTCACAGTTTTTACGATTTAATTATGACTCGCTTTTCGCCTTCGTCGTGTGTCTTTTAGTCGCTCTAGGTAGTTGTGAATGCGTTTCTTTTTCATTCATACACTTTCATATATGGTAGATGCCGTGATTAACGGATAAGTGAATTCAGAGTCTTGTGCCTGCGCGGTACAACATGATTTTATGTTTTTTTATGTGTTGGACCGTGCATCATTGTGATAACTGAAGAATAAAAATCAACTAGATGCTACTTATTATTTTACTGTACTTCTTATAGGCTCAACATGTTTCGGGCACTACTATGCCCATCATCAGGAGCTCGTGACTATGATGTTGATTATAACATTGGTCGTTTCGTTCTTGGTTTGCTGTAGGTTGGAGGTTAGGAGCGGGGAAGCTGGAGTAGTTTCCGGGCTGCAGGCTAAAGTACGTGTTTTAGCCTGCAGCCCGGACACTACTCTAGCCTAACCGCACCTAACCTCCAACCTACAGCAAACCAAGAAAGAAACGACCAATGTTGTAATCAACATTATAATCGCGAGCTCGTGATGATGGGCATAGTAGTGCCCGAAACATGTTGAGCTTATAAGAAGTACAGTAAAATAATAAGTAGCATCTAGTTGGTTTTTATTCTTCAGTTATCACAATGATGTTCGATTTCCGACGTTTCGAAGGAAGAAGAGTATTGTTATCGAAACTTCGGACTTCGGAAGATGAGGGCACTGCATTCGTTCGAAATTTCAGAATCCGATTACCCAGTGATGCAGCCTCGTATCCCAAAGGAACGTAATCCTCATGAATTTAATGTTGTACCTATTCCATGCATCTGTATCACGAACATAAAATTTAACACCATCTTGTTGCACAACGCTTTTATTTGTTAATTTTCTTTATTTACATGTTTCGGCATTGCGTATGCTTTCATCAGGGAGTTCGTAAGTTTTTAGCATGTACAGCTTTGCTTCAACTTATGTGGTAGGAATTCTACATACAAGTAAATTTATTATTATTACACAATATGTATGTCTCCCGTCACAGGCATTTCTTCCTGGTACTTCTCTTGAACCAGCGGTGATCCCCACCACTCAGGCTTCAAGCTTCACATTGCAGTACTTTCCGTATTATGTGTGATGTTCCAAGTATAGCTGTCTTTT
>Ga0123354_10010475_pt1 | contig 14282 bp, 13 predicted proteins | sample TergutLab28metaG_2_FD_97872 | JGI IMG/M metagenome (GOLD analysis project Ga0123354, IMG submission 97872) | Labiotermes labralis P4 segment gut microbial communities from Petit-Saut dam, French Guiana - Lab288 P4 | ecosystem: Host-associated > Arthropoda: Insects > Digestive system > Gut ... | reverse complement strand
TTATATTATATTATATTATATTATATTATATTATATTATATTATATTATATTATATTATATTATATTATATTATATTATATTATATTATATTATATTATATTATACGCGTATAATATATTTTCACACACATTTATGTGCATGTGTCAGTAAATATTTATTTATTCAGTCATTCATTTTTTGGTTAAATGTATATTTACCCCATCATTTATTCATGTATCTGTAATTTATATATTCTTTATCTATTTTAACCACTCGTTTATTTATTAATTTGTTTATTTATCTATTTGCTCAAAAAGATTTACGACCATTCATTCATTTGTTCGTTAATTATATACATTTATCATATAATTAACCAGTCAATTATATTTTAGGATTTATTTAATTTTCTGGTTTCTTTATTTTATTTTTTCACTCAATATCTCGGCTATTTATTCACCTTCATATTTAGTCAATTATTTATGGCACAGGAGAATTGAGAAATACATTTTTGTTGGGAAACCTGAAGGCAATGATCCCTTGGGAAACCCAGACGTAGATGGAAGCGCAATATGAAATGGATTTTACGGAAAGTAGATTCCATTTAGGGGTTAAAATACTATATTAATAAACAGAGTTCAGCGCCAAATAACGAGACGCTGTGAACACGATACCGAAAATTTGGGTTCCTTACACTGCCGGAATTTATCGACCAGCTGAGACACTATCGGCTTCTCAAAAAAAAAAAAAAAAGGACTCACTCCATGTGCCGTAGATACAAAGCTAGATCATGCGCAAGTCGGTAAACGGCTGCGTGAATGAGCAGTAGGGTGGATGGTTAGATGAGTTGATGGATGCGTGGATGCAAGGAGAGCTGGCTGAAAAGACAGGAAGTGGTCTTGTGCTACGGGGGATGACGCTCACGCTTCCCGCAGGGTGGTTAACTCCATGACGTACTACACGCTTATGCTCAACATCAGCAACATGGAAGGGAACCCTTTCATGAACTTCTTCTGGCAGTCTCTCGTGGAGCTTCCGGGATACGTCGTGGGAAAGTACCTCTCCGACCGCTTTGGCCGACGCTGGACCCAGGCCGTCCTGTTCCTCTTCCTCACCCTGGCCGTCATCATCGTCACCTTCGTTGTTGGACGTAAGTACCCGCATCGAGCGGATGTAGAATTGGGAGTATCAGCACATAACGGCGCAGCAGAGACTAAATGCAGGGATGGAGTTTTGTGACGTGTCATATGCTCGTCAGCAAGATCCGTCCATCCACCTACCCCATCTACTAGTTACCCATCTAAGCACCCGCCCATCCAGTCACTAGCCACCTACTCTTCAATCCTTAAATCAGCCCGCCTATCCAACTGTCCATCGAATCATTATTCACCCATCCGTCTATTCATAAGCCATACACCACAGTATCCATAACACTTGACGATGACACAACAAGCAGCTTTTGAGATATCTGCTCACGAAAAATGACCTGTTCAATAAATCAGATTTAGAAAATGTAACCATTAACAGGAACACTGTTCATCCCGAGTTGAAGCATCTCGTTAGTTACTGTGCACACCAAAATTATGTACGAAGAATTGCAAAAACCAATATCACACATACAGACGATACTTCTGTGCAACGAGTATTAAAATACTTAATCGTTTGTACGCTGTGGTAATTATATGTACGAATCTCCTGTAACATAATGTCTGCACTTTGATACTTGTTTCCTATTTTGTTGTGGTCTTGAAAGTTAAGGATACGCTTCATTCGAGACCATCGTAACACTTCTCGCGCTTTGCTTTGTCCCTCAGTGCCGTGTACGGTCTGTCTTAAATTAAGGCATGGCCGCTTTCTACGACAGCCCTGTCTATTCACCCATCCACAACTCGAGTTGCATAATCTTAGCAGTTGACACAGCATCATTAAATATTTAAATATACACGCAAACGGCAAATATGTAATGTTGACTTCAGTAAGAATTCGGACGTTCTTAACCTTATGGATTCCAAATCGAGGCGTTGGAATAACATTTTATAAAATACACCTTCAACTGCCAACTTTCAAGAATTTGTAGTCGGAAATTTATCATCGGCTACATTCTTTTAGCCATGGGAAGTTTTGTTTAAATAACATGTCAAAATGTGTCCATATCTATTGCTTATTTGGGATAGGCGTGAAAAATTCAAAACATAATGTTTTACCTCACCTTTAAAACAAAGTACTCATTCAGGTGTAAATTGCTGCCTTGTGGTAAGTACCAATGTAGAAGACCTGTTAAAATTATGTGGAGAATGGCTTATTTCAAATCTTCATCCTTTACACCAATATACCATACCTTTATCACTTCCATACTTCTTCCTCCTTTCTCCGAAATCGGACAACATATCACGCGAATTCGCTGGATTTATTCATGCTTTTCTATTTGTCATCCATTCAAATTCGTTAACAAGGACGTAAACATATTAATTATAGCTATGTCAACTATTTTATTTCCATTCTCAAATAAGATTCGCCGTTTCGTTACTTGCTTTGTTTCTCTCTGTCTATGTTTTGTTCCATTCTTACTTTTGTTGTTCCTTTTTTTTCGTTTTAGGCCTTTTCGCAGATTATTAGCTTCGTCATGTCTGTCCGTCTGTCTGTCCGCATGGAACAAATCGGCCCCCCACTGGATGAATTTTCATCAAATATGATATTTGAGCATTTTGCAAAAATCTTTGGAGAAAATTCAAGGTTAATTAAAATCTGACAAGAATAACAGGCATTTTGCATGTAAACGTGTGTACAATTTTGATAATATCTCGCACAGTTCTTCTTAGAATGAGAAATGTTTCCGACAAAAGTTACAGAGAAAACGAAAACACGCGTTGTATGTTTAGTGACTTTTCACCGAAAGTCGTGTCATATATGAGACAATGTGGAAAAATATGGCATATCCGGATGTACCACAAATGACAATGTAATACGGCGAACGAGCTTTCCAAGCTCATAATTAAGGCTACAGGTACATCCTCAGAATACGTAATACTTATTTATTGTCACAGCAACAAATGGTCACGCGAACGTTCCTCCATTCTACTCTATACGAACATATATTTTCCCTCTTGTTTGACTTTAATTTGCATTTAGACTGCTCAGCTGCACGTAACAAATAGTTTAATCTAATTAACTAAATTACTATTAATATTATCACGTAGTACAGTCAAATAATTATATGCATAGATCTTACTTTCACCACGTACTGTGTTACGGTCCCTACAGAACCCGATCTGGTCTGGCTAACGATTACTTTGGTGGTGTTTGTGAAGTTCTGTTTCACCATAACGTTCTACGTGGTGCATCTGGTTGCCATGGAAACATATCCTACGTGCGTCCGCCAGACTGGTACATCGCTGGGTGCTGTAATGGGCAGCAGTATGGGGATCCTCGGACCCTACATTGTCTATCTTGTAAGTAAGCACACACGGACTAGACGGAGGTTTCAGCCTGTGATAACTACCCAACGATGGTGCAGGGTTAAGCCTTGAGTGTTACCTAACTTCACTGAACGAAATCCTTCTTAATCCAAAAATCGCTCAGATAGTAAATAATTTTCCGCCCTGTGCGGAAACAAAATGCTAATTACAGGTTTCACCTGGACTTGCATTACAGGCTAGCGTGCGCCAATCCAATTCAGTCGGCATCCCCAATGCCTATTTCTTGCATATGCATCTTAATGTCAACATCACATCAACATTAGTGCTCCTTATGTGGTCCTCTCGCTTTAGCTTTTACGGAAGATATTTTATACATTTTCCATGCAACCTACGCTTGCTCCATCACCTAACTATATCCTCGTTCTTGATCCCTTCTTCCAAATAGCCCTGAAGATGAACGATAATTACTAAACCACGCATTAAGCAGCATTATTCAATATTATCTTAATTTTTTTCTCTTGATTCTCAACATTCCCCTCACTACCCTTTCCTCGGATAAAATCTGTGTTTCTCCCTTAAGATGTCTACAAAACTCAGATAAAACCAGTTTTCTAACGCTCTTTCAGCCGTATATTTCTCATACTGTCGTATAAGGCGGTTAGAAATTCAAGACTCAAAATTTTTAATGTACTCCAATGCTTTGACCTAAACAGACTAACTACAGCCACATTTAGGGCTGAATTGAATATTCTATATTAGTCCTTTTCTCGGGTACGATGATATAGTCACTATCCACCCACTTGACTTTACTGCAATAAAACTGACTTTCACTATCGTAGTTAACGACGGACTGTTACGAACACTCTTAATGCGTGACACCCAGTGGACCTTCCATTTGTTAACAGCTGGCAGGATATGCTGTAACACGCCTCCTGCTACGGTATTGATAACAGTCACTATGGTTATGGACGAAACTTTAGAAAGAGATAGTGTAGTCTAGATAAATAAATGCACGTGATTTCAGATTTCCGCCCCGAAGTAGATTAGAACTGCTCTCTTCTGGGTTATTAATCAACGAGTAGTGGTAATTTATATAAGATAGTCCCGAAACGTCGATAATAAATTACTACTACTCCAGAAAACGTTGATAAGAAATTAGCATTATTCGCTGCGTAATAGCATAGAAGGGCGCAGTTCTCAAATGCACGTAACTTCGCCATTACAAAATTCTTTACTTCGACCTGCAACCATACAAAATGCTCGGTCCTTCAGTTCCTCAGCTAATCGGGAAATTTTCCGCATTTAATGTAACTGTCAGTTCCATTATCTTGCTTACAGTCGCCTGCCGCTACTTACTACTCTAAGCTAGATGAAACTGGTCCACGTCCTCCTACGGTGTATCTTAACAATCCATTTCAATATTATCCTCGCGGCTATGCCCAGGTTTACAAGTGGTCTCTTTCCTTTAATCTCTCTACCAAAGCCCTGTAGGTATTTCGCTTTTTTCCCCACACGTGTTACCAGCGAACTCTTTACACTATATATAGTAAACTACGGCTAACAAACTCTACTCTCCTAACCGCTGAAATCATTCTCTGAGGCAAAAAAGATTCTTTCTCTAACTATCGAGATTCATTTTCTTTTCTATAGAAAGTATTATCATCCTCTTCTCGCTCATTACCACTCTTCTCCCACCTGAAATCCAGCCTTCCCATTAAACCTGCCCTTAATATACTTTTTCGCAAAAACATAGTGACCACATTCCAAGGTCCACATCACATGTGCACTCTCCATTGCTTGGGACATTCCAAAAACCAGCCAAGTTCAAGGCCCTGTGTAACATTTCGTAACAAGTTGATATTTATGGTGATACGCTGTAGCCCTTCGCCCAACCCCCAGACTGAAACATTTCGCAAAGGCGGCTGTACGCGACTGCTTTTTCAATATATGGAGGCCGTTCCTCCATCTGGAACCGAAGGACGCACCATGCGTAAGTGACAGGGACTTGACTTCAAATTTCCCCACTTGCTTAAACGTATAGATTAAAATTCACAACAACTTAGCCGATGTTTGTGTGAGCGCGAAACTTGATCTCTCAGCCTATGGCAAAAAGATACGCACAGACTAATACAGAACGAGCAGTACCGAGGAGAGGGAGTTGGTACCCCGTACAAATTAGCAGGGCACGGTGATCCGGAAGAAGGCCCGGAGTTCGACTATTTTGTACATGTGTCTGTCTTTCTCGGTAGTATCATTACCTGTCGACTGTACACATTACACCTTTCAGACCAAGCCCAAGTCACTCTGAAACTGGGAGCCAGGCTTTCCAATTTAGTGACAAGATATTTAGCCGGTCCGCCCTTCTTGGTGTGCCTGAAAAAAAAACAGTTTTCCGCCGGGGCCCTAACCCACTCTCGACCGCCCTGAAGGTCCAGGTGCTGCAGAACAGGGTTCTGGTTATTGTAATTAAACCTACAACACGACTAAGAGGAGGTTGGAGAAAAGCGCAGAGTAAGGACTTTCACAATTTTCACTTTCCCCAGATATAATGTGTTCGATCAAACCCAGAAATGTGAGCTACAGAGGAAAGCCTATGTGAAACGCACGGAGAATGTATGAAATTCGTGTAAAGTTTTGTTCAGAGAACCTAAAGGGAAGATCTCACTTAAACAGACTTAAAGAAATATAAGACACATATACTCGGTTGAGTCGCATATTATGTTGCAGTGTTTATTTTTACCAAATTACGTTGAGAGAATTAAATTGAAAGGGTTGAGAGGAACCGCATTTGGAGTATTTCTAAGTTCTACTACCGCGCCACTGGCGTGCAGGTACCGAGGAGAACTACCAAAACGCGCAGGGCAGTCGGTTCAGTAATCGAGATTCGAAATATACACCCTAGAAATACAGGTCAAAATAGACACTGCTCTTGCCAACACGGAATCCGCTCGACACTGTTGGCCCGTAAGTTAGTTTTACACATCGCAGGTAGTGAAAAGGTAGAAATTAAATGTAGCATACAGGTGTGTGAAAGAGAGATGTGTATCATGGAGGTATTCAGCAGTACAAACCGCATTATTATATGTTAATAACAACAATGAAATGGTAGATGAATTAATAGAATAAATGTAGAGGAAATAAGTGCATATGCAGCAAGGCAGGAAACATATGGATCTCACACCATCAGACAACTGAAATGACACAAACTGAATAAACATCAGTGTAGACAAATATACAACTTAATTGGATAATGCCACAGAAGGCACGAGAATACTAACATATTGTAACGAATTTCAAGTACGTAAATTTTGGGTTAATGTGTTACTCTGGTTTGTTGACGCTATATACCTTAAGGTACATGCAAAAGGTAAAGGTAAAGCAATCCCATCACAGGCCTGGACAAGCCCTGAGGGTTCCAGGAGGTTGAGGCTCCCAGATTTCAAGACAATAGGCACATGAAGGTGGTAATGTCGTCAGCCCTACGCACCGGCCGCCTTTACTCCCGATAAATATTCCTGGTACTCATTTCTGTTAGAGGCTGAGTCAATCCCAGAACCATAAGGCGGTAGGAAGGATTATGTCAATGAAAAATTCCAATGACACCAACGGGAATAGAACCCGCGACCTTCCGGCTTGTAGCGCAGTGCCTCAACCAACTGCGCCACCACGATATACCTTAAGGAACAATTTAATTTACAACATACGTTTGTGGACACAGTAGTTTCTTTCTAAGCATTCTCATGTCCGTTAGCACGGCAAGAAGCTGAAAATATATCGGGCATATAAAGATATGTAATGCTTTTAGTGTACCTGACAGTAGAAGAAAAACCCAAATGTATATGGTAACAACCTAACATTGTATATGATCTTTCAAAGTTGTCTTTTCGTCTCAGGTTGGCAACGTTTCGGACCATCAAAAATCTGTCACATGAATTTAAAACTCCGCTCCGCATTTTGTTGCTTATTCTATGTAGAGTTAGTAGATGTACATATTCTGATGGCCCGATCTCCCACACACAAAAAATCCTACGAAATATTTAATGGATAAAATGCCACAGAATCCTCTACACTGTCAACCAGTAGTATGAGGACTGGGTACTATTATACGGATATCCGTGTTGGGTACGTTTTAAAGCAACAGCGAGCTATGGAGCTCTGTCAGACATAAAGTGTAGCTCAAAAATTGCTAAACTGCTAAAATGATTCGCAGTACCTACACACATACACACGACAGAAATATGAAACAAAAAACGCCGAATGTCATTTCTGTTTCGTATTCTGAAGGTCCCAGTCTCAAATCTCTAAGCAACGATGCATAGTTTTAATTTATTTCATGGTTTCCTCAGTCTCTTCAAGCAAATATCGGGATAGTAATTCTAATTTTGTTATAAACGATTCCTTTCAGTTTCATTACAATTTATTGCTTGCTAATTATCCATAACCCGATGCTATCTATTCTGGGTAACTCAGAGCGTCATTAAATAAAACTGTGTGAATAGAGAAATAAAAATAACTGTATTCATTATTAATTCCAGCTGCGTGGCTTAAACTCTGCCATATTTTCTCAACGCATTATGAAAGGCATTCAGCCGAGTGCTGACTGATCCCTCTCCACTCTTTCACGCATATTTTTGGTATTTTTTTCATGGCTCGACAACCTAGATGACCTAATCCTCCTCATTGTTAAGGTTCGAGATCACACTCAGACACACCATACTCGGTAGGATTTCTCGGGGAGATTTATAAACCCGACGCAGAGACCTCTACCTGACAACACACAAGACTCCAAAGAGAAAGACATTCATGCCCCTGGCGGGATTCGAACCCGCAATCCCAGAAAACGAGCGGCCGCAGACCCATGACTCAGACCTCGCGGCCACCGGGATCGGCACCGTATTACTAATAGTTGGCCAAAATAAAAATAATAATATTCATAACACTCTAGCCACGCAACTCAGGTAACACAAAGTCCAGACTACTGCTTGTGATTCAATTCTCGAAGATGTGATTTTCATTTCACCACACCCCCTAGCCTGAAACTGAGGACCACACAACCCCTGGTATATTAGGTACCGTGGTCTCTTTCTCTGGGGTTGGGTAAAGATTTGGGCGTAAAGCAGACCACTTACTTCCGTCTACTGAATTAGCTACAATGTCCTGTTTCATGCTGATAAGTTTTGTTGAAGAAATTAGCAAAGTCAGGTTATTCAGCGTTCTGATACTGACCGAGTTCAGTAGCGGTGTCTCTCTTGAAAAGCCTATAGAGCTTCACAGATATTGAGAATATAATATTTATTAGTTAAATCCAGCTGCAAAATGGACTGCAGCCTCTAAGACCAGTCTTTCTTTTCAGAATACAGCCCACATATCTCCAGTTTTAATAACAATATCCCCCACAAGATAGTACCTACTCTTATTACTCCTATTACAATAATTCTGCATCCTCCACCTCCTCCTCCTCCACTGCTAGTACTAGATAAGTAATCTTATTCTCCCATTTTTCACCTATGGTTCTATAATTTTTTCCTATGATTTTCAGTTCTGTAACATCAATACATATCACCATTCTCACGTACGCTATCTCATCGTTAATACTGAAACATACCAAAAAATGAATTCTTTTCCTATTAGAGTTTGAAAGCTTAAAAAAAATTCAATAGCAATCTCTGCTCTCCTACACAAGGAATATTTTCCATTGATTAAGAATATTGAAAGGTTCATCATCATCTTTACAAGCTAATGGGCCATAATCTCAGTCATCCAAATGCATTATGGCTTGGATAATTTTTCTGATCTACGCCCACCGCCAGTTTACCCGTTACTACTTCCCTTCGGGTTTTCTCATCGATATTTTTCCACATTTCTCTTTATCTCATGTGTTATGTCTGTCTCACCAATCACAACCTCCTTCACTTCATGACCATAAAAATATTACATGCTGAACAGAAGTTATGAAGTTCTTCATTATGTGAAATTCTGAGTCCTCTTATTTGGTTACTTCCTGTTCTCAATCAACATGTTCTGCCCTCGGAGTGAGAGACCAAGTTTGTCACATAATCCTAAAATTAACATTATCATATTCAAAATAGAATAACAAAGTCAGTACTGTACAACACAATGAGATGTCCTCTCCAAAGAGTGTCAAGTTCCATGCAAGTCCGTCTGGCGGTTCTCGAATAATGGGCGACCTACAGAGGAGATGGACAAAGATTTAGAGGCCAAAGTAATACAAGATGGACTTTACATAACTTGTAATAACAAAATCACAATTATTTTCCAGGGGAACACATACGACGTCCGCTACCCATACATAATAATAGGTATTGTGTCCGTAACTGGCATGATGGCAGCACTGCTCCTGCCGGAAACATTACACCAGCAACTACCGGAGACATTGGCCGATGCTCACTTCTTCGGGCGAGAACAGAAGTTCTGGAGCCTGCCTAAGAAACCTGTGAATGTGAATATTGAAATGGCTGAAATTCCGCTTAAATCTTAATATAATGTGTGGAAAGTTGAGGCTCGATTTACGGGAATATGTGGCAGTGCGCAAGGAATTACCCTGGCAGTAGGCTGTCGGTAGGCTGCAACAGCCTTTGTCTGTACATACAACTGGACCGTGCAAATACCTGGCCCAAAAAGAAGTTTATAAGAATCACTAAGAGCCTCATGGGAATTCCCTGTTAAGTGACACACAAAAGTAGGATAATAAACAAGTTGTTTTATGTAACACTCTCAGATCGTCGTTTGACGGATTCCAATTTAGCAGATTCTTTCCTGAAAATATGATTATTATTCAGCCAGTCAAGAAATCGTCTGTATCTCAAGAAGTCCAAAGGATCAACAACATAAGCACAAATTCTGTCCATTAGTTCCTGCTCTGTTCCTCTTTCAAACTTTCAAACCTTGTTTCCCTCGGGACTATTTTTGATACTGTAATACCATCTACCTATGAGCAGCCAAATTAAATTTCCTGAACAACGCTGTGTAAGCTTACACATTTCTTGTCAAAGTACCTGTACAATTCCGAACCCCTTTCCGACAACTCGTCCCATATACCTTACTAGCAATCTTATGGCAAGAGTGAATACTACAGCTTGCGGGTCGGAATTTGGCCCTCGAGAAGAAGCGCTTCGGCCCACGGCGCTACTCTGACATTGTCAGAAACATAATGTTCTATTAGACATTACTTCCTCATTACCCACACATTGTGGGAAATAAATGAAAATAATTGAAATAAGTAAATAAACTAATTCATTTTGAATAATTTAGTAATGAAAAGGTTCGCGTACATAAAAAGTAAGAACTAAGGAAGTAAAACGCAAGAATAAATAAAAATAGTGATTTTTAATGCACTTGTGAACGCCGTTTTAATGGTACCTTATTTGCTCTCCCTAAAACAGGAGAAAAGAAATTCGACTGGGATCCAATACGTATTTGGTTTCATGTGTAGTTTCACACATTATTATATCGATCCCACAGAGTTCAGAATATTTCATCCTAATTTACTGATACTAATGTACTGACGACTTGTTACGCCTATAGACTGCAGTCTTTGATAATAATTTTGTCTAGTAAATAATTTCAGTACTGTGTCTGATGGCCGTGCGGTCTAAGGCGTAGGTCTACGGCCGCTCGAGTGCTGGGATCGCGGGCTTGAGTACCGCTGAAGGCACGAATATTCGTCTTTTGTGTTTGTTGTGTGTTGGGTAGCTAGCGACACCTGTGAGAAGCTAATTTTTATAAGTTTCCTCCGCCTGCGGTAATTGAATGATTTCTGCCCGGTCAACGAAGAATTGTCCCCTATTGTTTTAGGGCAAGGAGTAGTTAGTCATACCCCAGAAGAGGCATCTCCATCAGCAACTCTATGTGAACCTCAAATCTCTCTTTATAACCTATTCGTAGCTAACCTGAATGCGATGGGACTCTGTTCCCCGTGCAGTCTTCTATTGCGCCATGTCGTGATGATAAGATTCCACTTAAAATGATACACACCATTTACTTTCAAGATTACAAATTATCTCATTTACTTGCACAATAAAATGAAGTCTTATTACATTCAAAAAGCCTGTTGGGACGATTTTCCAAAAGCTTGATAAGATTTTAATTTTTGCTACAGGTCATCGGGATAAACGCCAGCTTATAAATGTAAACTACTTTACATGAAAAATTGCATCATTATTCGCTCATGCCTAATTAAAATATAGATAAATGGTTTATAGTTGCGTTTAAGCGACCATCTGTGTAATAATTAAAGAAGAATTCAAACCTGTCTTGGGCAAACGGGCAATGTACCCAGCGAAATACCACATACAACAGTTGGCGATGAAAAGATAAATATTCTAATAGGAGTGTATTTCTGAGTGAAAAAAATAATGTTAATAGAATTTCTATAATACTAATGAAATTATAACCAATGTGTAATAATGGGCTACACTCCAGAATATATCAGTCACCCTGCGCTCACCGTTTACTTCAAATTCATATTCTGTGTTTTATTTATTTGCTTTTGTTTAAGTCCTTTTTTTTTCTGGAGCAACTCCCCTATTGGCGGCCCACATGCGAACTAAACTCGGTTGGGTGTGTAATCGTGGCGTTTGTACAAGGCAGCGATTACACACACGACCGAGAAACAATAAACTGGGACGACGACGAATAACACACTCCCTAGTCTAACCAACATAATACCTATATATATGCACAAATATATGTTAAACTGGGACAAACGAAACCATGACCAAACGGCCACAAGAATGTTAAAGGTGGTAAAAATTTGACAGAGCGGTAAAGTCTCGTACACTGAGCGCGATTGCAGACTTTCAACGCGATGTAGATGAGATCTGCGCTCTTTTGGGTTGTTATGCAGCGTGTAGTGGTAACTCCTTACCGACGTTTCGGGACACCCTATCGGCCCCATATTTAAGGATCAAGAAGTAATCCAAAAAGAAAGGGAGTTTTTCTTTTTGGATTTCTGACAGAAAAATCGTTTTAGATTTGCAGCTTTTTTATTTATGCCCACTTTCGCATGAACACAACTAGGGCGTAAAAACAAGGGTCACCTATACGTGAAACAAATTTATTGTTCTACTGTAATTTCGAGAGTTGTTTGGCCTCTTGGTCCTGCTCTAACAAATTATTCTGAAAAACACACATACATCCAAGCTACAGGCAGGAACCAAACAAAGATACTTCATAGGTGAGGACACACGACAGTCTAACGATCAAACACGCTACCAGGCGGATACGAATTCCGTCAGTTGTATTCCAAGAGTACATTGTTACCTCTTGCGCAGTCGGGATCGGTTGCGTGTCCTGCAACACCGACTGAGCAACTTTCACAACTCGTACACGTTCGTCAGTCAACCTTGAGCGCTCTGCATGAACAGGCCGAGGAGAGACAGCTGCGCCAGTGTGCAGTTTCAAACATGGTGACCAGTTAGGATGTGTTTCACTGCCGAGTGAGTATATCAAATTTATGTTGGTGTTGAATGTTGCAATTTTGTCGTCTTGGGTAGTGTATTTAAAACGCAATAACGTGTGGCGACCAAGTACCATTAATAATTCTTTTAAAACGCCTGGAGTTTTTTTTGTATACGCGATAAACATTGCTGTGACATGGCTCAGGCTGTTAGTCGCTGAAGGTCCACCACGGAGAGCGGAGTTTCATTCCAGGCCAGTCAATGTGGGATCTGTGGTAGGTAAAGTTGCAACAGGACATGATTTTATCCAAATACTTCGGTTTTGTCCTATCAATGTCATCCCAGCAAAGCTGCATACTCGTATTATTCAACAGATGACAGTATGTAAGACAACGTCCTTCAAAATACATGGCTATAGTTGCCTCAACTTCTCCAGTAATCCCGTTGTATAAGTTACTGTTATAAATATCCACTAAAATTCTTTTCTCAGACACTAATTCATATTTAAATCAGTCACTATGGGCAATATTTTGAATAGAGTGGTGGTAAAACTAAAGTTGAAGTTCAGATCTCTGTTCTACTGGGAAGTGACCCGCGTCACCGCAAAACTGGTGCCCGGAATTTCCACACGCCATGGTGGTCTTACCCTCAAAGGTTGAAAAGAAGAGAAAAACACGCCCTCTCGAAACGTCGATGATCAATTAGGCATTGACGCGGGGCCACAACCCAGAAAAACAGAGACTTGCACTACACTGCTGCGAAAACCTCGCAAAGCTGAAGTTGTTTCTGTACACGTTATGAAGGCAGACGGATGGAGCAGAGGTGTTGCTCCACTCATTCTTCACCTCGGCACTAATTGGAGGTGAATGATCAGCTTTACAATCCGGCCGCTCTAATCCTGGAAAGCAGCTGCCGGTAATCACTGAATAGGAGCGGGCTGGGCCTCAGAGGGGGTTCGGACGTTTTGCAGAAGGATATCGAACCAAAATTCTTCGGTCGTCCAGCACATAGCCTAGTCATTATTCTGACTGCACTATCCCATTGGCTTCCGGCCGGAGTACATATTGAGTTCCGCCTCTCTCTCTCTCTCTCTCTCTCCTTGAAATGACCTGAGAAAAAACTAAATGGAATTTCGTGAAATTATACTTGCGATACATAATATATATGTTACGCTCAAAGATCGAAAACGCTCATTGAGCAGAAAAAACGATCACAACGTGTTGTGGCATTAGAGAAACAGCTACAACGCGAAATTGCGTGTTGTGGCTGTTTTTAAATAACCACAACGCGTTGTGGCATGAGATAAACAGCCACAACGCGAAATGTCTTTTAAATGAGCTGTTTATAAGTTTAGTAACTTATTGATAAAAATACATGTAACGTAGGCCTAATGAAGAACAATGGCGAAGCTAATTTATTTTTGCAGGAGCTGTTAGAGTGACACTTAGAATTGCACTTCATATTTTTCGA
>Ga0123354_10010474_pt1 | contig 14282 bp, 9 predicted proteins | sample TergutLab28metaG_2_FD_97872 | JGI IMG/M metagenome (GOLD analysis project Ga0123354, IMG submission 97872) | Labiotermes labralis P4 segment gut microbial communities from Petit-Saut dam, French Guiana - Lab288 P4 | ecosystem: Host-associated > Arthropoda: Insects > Digestive system > Gut ... | reverse complement strand
CAAAATTTGTTTCACAGTAAGTTTTATTTCATGCCTCTACATGTTTCGAGCACATGTGCTCATCATCAGGAGGTCAAAATTGCATTACACAGTCTCTGGTATCGTCACACCTATAGGTGGCCGTCTCGTCCTCTCTCAACCCGTGCACGAGACGGCCAACTATAGGTGTGACGATACCAGAGACTGTGTGATGCAATTTTGACCTCCTGATGATGAGCACTTGTGCTCGAAACATGTAGAGGCACGAAATAAAACTTATTGTGAAACAAATTTTGTGCATCAAGATGGTTAAATACTGAGATGCACGGTCAGCAAAAGGTCAAAAGTAGTTGTCATGTTGCATGACCTCATTTGATTGTTAGAGCTTCCTTCCCAAAATGAAAGCCAAGAAATTGTATGTCAGCTAATCCTTGTGCGTGTCCGCTGCTCCGCCTTGCCTGTGTTAAGCTGTTTGCAATAAACCGCCAACAGTCAGCTGTACATACATACGCAATAAAAGGACGCAAGCGCCACAGTTGCTACGTTGTGCTTATAACGCGTCATTTGTTTTGCTTGTGGTATTTACTCGGCCATACAAATGCTGACTTCTATTTCCCCTTAAGAAGTCTGTTATATGAAAGCAATAAATACGGAGCTACAGAAAAGGCAGTGAAATGGCAGGTTTATTGAAGAGCAGAGAATTTGTGAACTGGCTAGGGGATCTATTGGTTCTCACGACGAATCGCGCGCCGTAGAGTCTGGTAAGTCACTTCGTATTAAAATGAAAATATTACGGCAGTAGACGTTGCTGTCCGTAGTGACCAGACTACGGGCTGGAAGGTCCGCGGTTCGATTCCAGACAGTGCGAAGAGATTCTTGTCTTCTCAAGACGTCCTGAACGGCTGTGGGTTAGAAAAGGGTCGTGTCTTGTGTTATCTAGAGCAGTCTAGATGGCTAGGATTTTGTTACCACAACGTCATCCTCCAGCAGTCTGTATTTCATTGCATAGAGTTTGTAAATGCGATTTGCTACGTCTGTGGCTTGCGACCCTTGGGACAGCAGTTGCTAGAGATATGCAGAACTGGGGACGCTCTTGTCAGCCCTTAATATGCCCTGTGAAGTAATCTTGTACTCAGTGGGAAGACAAAACAAGGGGAGGGAGCCAGAGAACGTGGATAGGAGAGGGGAGGAGATGAAACGGGACGGGTTGCGTCGCGGTGCGGCAGGCAACCTTACAGCTGCGGATACTGAGAATTTCATGGACAAGTGCGTAACGAATGTCACCGCGCGTGGGTTCTTAAACAGTGCCATACCAAACAAAGAGACTATGTGCGGCACAATTCAATCGAAGGCGGTTTGCATGCAATGTGATCGTAACCGGTGGTGTACCTGTACCAAAAACATGTCTCTGTGATTACCGTGACGACATAGAGTGGGAGTGGAGATATAGCTCCGCTCATTCGTAACCTTGACATTAGATGGAGGCCAGTGGTCAACTTCACGCCCCGGCCGCTTTATCCCCGGTACCCATTAAGTACGAGAATGACTTGGCTCCACAGCAGTTGTCCATATTTTTGAAACGAGATGAATGTCTTGCCCATACCCCGAATCGAACCATGGCTGCTCAGTTGCTCAACCATCTCACTTTACCGGCTGAGCTACACAGAAAGGAGCACGTGAACTTCAGGCTGTGAAAAAATGTGTCTATAAAGTAAGGGAGAGGGCTGTTGATTGGATTCGTTATACTGGGAAAGGTTGTAAGGTCTTGTGGAAGTGACAGCACTGCTGACATCACATAAAATGCTGTATGTATGTGTATGTATGTATGTATGTATGTGTGTGTATGTATGTATGTGTGTATGTATGTATGTATGTATGTACACGCTGTTATCTGCTGGAGCCCCTCTCAGCCACTGCAGACTCATTTTAACGGGCAATACATTTAAAGACCCAGTCCGTACCGCGCAGTAAACACACTCCTTCTCGGTTATAAAAACCAATCAGTTAATGCTGTATAGGGAAATAATCGCTGTTTGTTCTCAGATCTATACAAAACACTTCAATGCATTCTGTGGGCAGAACGCAGAATTCTTGAACGTGAAAGCGGGCGCTGCAAACGGTCGCCGGGTGGTGGCACCTCATCAACAATCTAAGCCCAGTGGCTGCTGTATGCTCACCAGATATAACAGTCAAGGGTCTGCATTACCCCATACAGCACGTTTATACCTTCCATAAGTTTCTCACAATAAACAATAATATTTCCCCTAACAGTGTCAACAGGTTGGTCTTTACAAACAGGAAGCAGTGTTTTTACTGCGAGGTATAAAAGAAATTGTACGTACTATTTGGATGAACGTCAAGCTTAAACATGTTTTAATTTTAAACTTCCATTCTATTACAAATGGGAAAAAATTGTGTACCGCAGCTACGGAATGGAGAGCATTGTCTGTGCTAAATACATTTCTGCTGCACACGGTCTAAACACTGCATACTGTGGAACCTGGTGGTGTTGCGTGTGATGGCTTGCATTAAGATAAGACTGTGGCAACTATTTGCACGTTACGTGGTTGTGTACAGCACAGTGTTTCGAAACGTCGTAAGTCCCGGGCGGTGCTAACACCACTGATTGCATCGGAAGTCACAGCAGGTTTCCGTTAAAAGCCGGAACCAATTACCTGCAGGCTTACTAACGTCTTTCCCCTGTAAACTAAACACGTTTAGAAAGGGGGTTAAGCACGTAATTACAAGCAAGGGAATTCATGTGGGGACTGAGCGTAAATAAGTGAAGTGATGTGCAGTGCAGTGATGTGGAGTGAACTGACGTGATTTATATGAAGTGATTTTGTTTTGAAGTGAAGTGAAGTGAAATGAGTTGGAGTTACGTTGAAGTTCTTGGGGACAAAAGTACCATATACATTAGGGTGACCATATACTGAGGGTATTTGATTGTATTGTGACTATTTCATTTGGTGTGTATCTTGTACTGTGGTTGTTTGAACTTGTTTTGTAATGTGTGTGTGTGTGTGTGTGTGTGGGGGGGGATGGTGGGGTTGTAATATGAGGGTGTTCTGACAATTGTGTGGGTGTTTTGGTAATATGTGTACTTGTATTTATTGTGTTTTTGTATTGCTTCTTTTATGTATATTTATTCGTATTTGTTACTAGTGTAAGGACTACTGTCACCGAGTGAAAACTCAAATGCAGTAAATAATAATAATAACATTAGCTACTTTGTGCTGTCTAACGCGGGACAAGTTCAGTGACGGTCACTGTAGCCTACTGTGAGCACTAATTTGGTGTGCAGCTGCAGCTTCAGCATTTCTTGGCTTCAACTTCCACTTTACCCACCTTCTATTACTCTACACAAAATCCATGACCTTGACGGCGATGGCAGCGGGCACGTCACACAATTTGTTTGCAGCATGTATCAGATGTATTCCATCAGCACATATCAGGCTGAGGTGTGGTTTTGTTGAAAGTATAATGTTTCTGACAGGACATGGTTTCTAGGAAAAGGTCGCCTTGCGATAACGGATCGCCATATTCACGCTGTCAAGGCCAACACTGTTCCCGTCAGTAAGTGATAGTACTTTATTTGAATGATGCTCCTGTAGCCACTTGATAGGAGGCGTAGTGGAGAATGTAGAGATGACACAAAATTTCTTCCCCCCCTACCCGTAATATGAAGCTCATTGTGCGGTCTAGTTCGTATGATAAGTCACTGTGCTGAGCTACAAACTTCGTTGCAGATAACAGAGCATCGCCTGACGTGCAGCTTGCCATGTGTGTATTTTTTGCATAACTGGTATGTTTTGTACAGACTTCCTGTGCTTAAAGAGGAATGGAGGCGTTGAGATCGAGCTCCGCACACATTTTTGGCATCAGCAGTGCGAGTGGTTACTTTTAGTTCCTGGTCGCTCTTTCTCCTAAGAAGGGTCCGTCGATATTCACTGGGTACGAAACTGGGTAGGCTGCAGTGCCGGTCAGAATGCTACGTGAGCTGCAGCGAAGGATTTGATGTTTGTTGTTCACCCTGCTGTGCGACTTAGCCAACATTCACTGCACACAATGTTGCCTACCCTGCATGCAGTAGACATCGCTACCATTCACTGCACATAATGTTGCCCACCCTGCAGTAGACATCACTACCATTCACTGCACACAATGTTGCCCATCCTGCAGTAGATATCATTACCATTCACTGCACACAATGTTGCCCACCCTGCAGTAGACATCGCTACCATTCACTGCACACAATGTTGCCCACCCTGCAGTAGACATCGCTACCATTCACTGCACACAATGCTGCCCACCCTGCATGCAGTAGACATCGCTACCATTCACTGCACATAATGTTGCCCACCCTGCAGTAGACATCGCTACCATTCACTGCACATAATGTTGCACACCCTGCAGTAGACATCGCTACCATTCACTGCACACAATGCTGCCCACCCTGCATGCAGTAGACATCGCTACCATTCACTGGACACAGCTCCCATACCCGTGCTGACTCTATTAACAATTCCAGCTGGGATTATGGAAGGGATTTAAACAGACCGCACGAGCGAGCGGACCGAAGTGTGTGTGTGCTGTGGGTCATGGTGCAGTACTGTCAGCAGCAGGCTGGCCGGGTGTAAACAGTGTTTTGGAGCTTAGCTGCCCTGTGCTTCATCATGACGTGGACCTGCCCTTATTACCCATTTGCAGTACAGTCCTGATTTATGCTCAATTTCCTCCAAAATAAAGAAATGCTGCTCACTGCTCCACTGTGCAGTTACCTGCTTTACACAAAGCCCTCGAAAACCAACCATTATTTTCGTACACATCATTAACCGCGAATTTTTGTAATCAGTATGCATTGTTTTCTGTGATGTATGAACTAAATTTTTCATCATCGTTAAATAAGCCTCATGCACATGTGTTTCACATATCAAGATATGCATATGGCACGTCTGCATCGAGCCGGACGGCTGTCAGTACAGTAACTGGCTACCTGTCGAACAACCGAGGTGTTGTCTGTCGATTCGCCGCAGGTGCCAGCCGGTTTAACTTCCCGAAAAGTCCAGACAGCCTCTGGTACAGTACCTACTCATCCTCTAGACAACAGGCACCGCTGCTTTACCTCCGGCAGGGACCAGCTTGTCTTTCACCGTAATGTTGTAAGGTCACAACACACTGACACAAATTAAAGCTGCGGTTAAGTTATAATATTTTGTATTTCTGTTTGGGAAGTCCACAGTTTATATCCAGGCCCGATGGCGGATACCATCACTCGGTCTCTTCGTGGTAGCCCTCAGTCCTTACAGCCATGTGCTGGTGTAGTTCTGCACGCTAGATTATTACAAGGTTTTCACTTAACATTCACCAGCCATTCACACGTTTGTTCGTTATGTTTTCCAAGTTGCTGTGAATGTCGTTGAACAAACCACAACTGAATACATAAATATCTAAATAAATAAATAATACAATTCAAGTACTCGTGTCCTTAAACAATAGGTGTGGGTATCAGTCAATAACACAACAATATCTAAAAAAAGGATGTTTAATAAAGGATGAAGTAAACTACATGTTTCGGCCTAATGTGGCCATCATGGCCACATTAGGCCGAAACGTGTAGTTTACTTCATCCTTTATTAAACATCCTTTTTTTAGATATTGTTGTGTTATTGACTGATACCCACACCTATTGTTTATATACACACAACGGGGATGGCTCATTTTAGAACTCGTGTCGTTCCATCAGTATCGTATTATAGTTTTCTCATATTGCTCGTCTTTCAGAGCAATGTCTTGTCCAGTGCTCTTGAGGAGATGAATCGAACAAAGCAACAGATTTGTCAGCGTAATAATTCTGACATGCCAACGTGCTGACAAACTTTCGTTTAACTACTTCGGAGAACATAAGGCTGGGTATAAACAGCCACTTCCACTGCAACTGTCTGCAACTTTCGCTCCGACAAATATTTAGCGAGTTACCTTGAGATGCGCGCAGAACTGCATGTATGTCTGCTGCACATTAAGTGTCTGTTTAACCAGATGCGCAGCGGCAATTCTGCAGATCCGTCTAACTGCGGACAGACGAACAACAGACTTGTTAAGTTTTGCAAATTTTCACCGCTAGCTTCCCAGAAGTGGCGACTTGAGCGGCAACACTGTCAATAACTATGCGGACTTTTGCGATGTGACGCCGTGTATCTAGAGAATGTGACAAGAGCCTGAATCGTGTGTGCTGACCTGAGTCAGGCTGAACTTCTCTTGCTCACAGCTGCGAACTTGCTGTGTAGAGTTCAGCTGGTCTGACAGTTCAAATGTCACGTCGCATGAAGCAGCCAGACTGTCTGTCACTCTTGTTTAGTTTGCAACTTCAGCACAGCGCTTCTTAAGAATGAAGGCTTCAGTCGTTCCAAGTTAGTGCATGACGAGCAAGGGATAAAAGGAAAGACCAGCAGCCATGAACACGAAACAAGACTCAAATGAGTTATACAATGCTGGTGACGGTGACTGAGGTAGTGGTTGTGGTGGTGGTGATGATGATCAATATAGCTGCACAGAGTCGCGTGATGGGCTAAGCGTGGCATCACCGTACGCACTGTCCGGAGACTACCGTGAAGTGACTTTGGAAGACTACGAAAAGCTACACAAGTTTAGTCGCAAGGCAGAGACCTGAACCCGGCACGTCCTGAATAAGAAGCATGAGAGCTAACCACAGATGTTGTAGAGGAGCACACGGTACATGCAAGTGTGCGTTACCGGAACCTTGAAGGTTACCCTTTTGTCATTAAGCTTTTAGGACAGAGTGGTAACTATGTGCACAATCTCCTGTCACACTTAAAATCAACGCATTTCACCGCACAGTGTACTTACGCTTTCCTTATACCGCTCGCAATAGACAGTGACTACTGTCATCTAAAGCATAACTTGACAGTACGTGGGGCGGTGACACAGGGTGTTTAATGTTAAAAGTGTTAATTCGTGACGCTGTCAGTTGCTACGGCTGTGCAGCGTCGGTGGCAGACGAACGGAGGAGTATGGAGCATTGGTGGAATGATACTGACAAGGGAAAAGCAGAATAATCGGAGAGAAACCTGTGCCTGTGTCACTTTGTCCACCACAAATCCCAGTCGTAGGGCTGGCCTGTGCGTCGAGAGGCCGGCGACTTGACGGACTTAACCTTGACACGGCCCATTGTGTGACGTAACGACTGACCTTTGAACTGTTCTTCACACCAATACCTGTGCATGTCGATATTATACGTATTTACGTTTCGCGTATTGGAATGACGGTATGCTGGCTTGGTTTCAGTACGCACCGGAAAGTCCTGCGACCGGAGCAGTCCGATCAAGTCCTCGGTCCCAGAGCTATTCATGCAGCTGTCCCGACGTTAACATCACAGTTGCGTTCATACTCAGGCAAGGAATCGCTCAGCTCCCCTTGCTGTGCTGTGTAGCCACAGGACATTCCGCAAGTCCGCTGCCTGTCACTGTACAGAACGACGTCACTGCTGCTAACCATCAGGGCACTGTACATGTCCCCCCCCCCAACATAACCCCCCTTCGCGGCCCCATAACAAATGAAATGTCTCTCACACTCCCCACCACCAGCTCTCTCTCTTCTCTCTGACTTTGGAGCTTCAGAAGCTCCAATTTAGTTGTGGGTGCAGCGACAACGATGCTGTATCATCCAGCGAAGTCACTCCTAAATAATATTAAGAAAAAAAGTTTAACCTGTTTGTACCTTACACACACACACACACACACACACACACACACACAAAAGACAGATAATAACAAAATGATGGAATACTTAAGTTGTGTAAGAATTTCATTATGACAGTAGACCAAGTGTTGGCAAAGAATTTGCATCCATAAAAATTTAAAGGTTTTCGCAGTAACTCATAAAAAGGCGAGGCAGACAGACAGAACCTAACCCAAGTTTAGAAGTGCCACACTTACAATATATGCTAACTTAAACTGTTATATTGCGAACAAAGTTCCTTACCCATCAAAATTCATATCTTTCAGACAAGCGGTTTACAGTTTGTTTCAAAAGGAAGGGTTTGCATAAAAGGCCAAAAAATAGTTTATTTTATACTCACAAACTTTTTGTATAAAATTAAAACAGAGAGGGCAGAAACGGAACGCTGCGGCAGGGACAGCCGTGTAAGGTGCGCTGAATGTAATTGAATTTCGGATTCAATTTGATCTCAAATTAAAATGGCGCTCTCGCCTGTAACAGTACATAAGGTGTGGGTTGTTGGACGCCAGTGTTTAATTGCGTGTGGCAATACAGGCTGTTGTGCGAGAGGAGAGTACAGATACATGCATACGTGACGCTGACACTAGTGGTAGGTGAACTGTGAGCTTGACCACCCGGTCGCTGTATCACCGGTACCCACTGGACACAAGGCTAAGCGGGTCTCAAAGCCGGTCTACGTGGCGCAATGAAGACAGTTACAATTCCAACGGTAGGTCGGGGGAAAATCATGATTATTTGCTGTGAAAGTCACAGTGGACGAACAGGCCCTATGGACAGAATCCAGCGCTTTGACTATAAATCGGGCGGTAATTGCTGTACTACACAGGGGCGCTGGTGGCTGTCATCGGGATGATTTCTTTATACCGTACGTAACGGGTGATTCATGTGAGCGATATCTGGCGTGTTGCTCTGCTGCTGTCGTCAGGGTTAATGACAATGGTTGGCATCGAAATCAGAGCCTTTAAACATTAGGCCAGTAAGAGAGTCAACAGAACTTTGGGGCCTACTGCTTCAGTATTAAAACATTTGGATTTGAAACCAAACCTCTGACTTTGGAAATAATATTAATAATAATGTCTTAGCATGACAATAAGATTAGCCAAGTCCCGGGAAGTCTGAAAATGTCAAACAGGCTTCAAGCGTCGGGACAGTGGACAATAGTAGTTGTCCAACATAACATCGGCAGTGGTCATGTTCGGGACAAGGTCGCAGCAGATGCAGACACCATGCAGGCTGTAGCACTGTGGCTGTAGCTGTCTGCCGGTCGACATGGCCTGTGCACTTCATGTAACTCAATAAACTGAATGACACAGCTGTTCAACACCAGGCTGACACCCGGCGCACGTGTGAGTGTGTGTAGTAAACCCTTTCAGAGCTAAGTGAAAGTACTTTCTCTCCCGTGTTCCCCAACATCGGAAAGAAAGTTGCTTTCTGGCAGTTTCCCGAGCGAAGATGAGTACTGAGCGTTAGAGCAGATGTGCTGACGGGGAAGACCGAAGTACTCGGAGATAAAACTGTCCCACTTCCACTTTGTCCACCACAAATCTCACATTGATTGGTCCGGGATCGAACCCTGGCGTCTGTAGCATTCGACGGCATGGATATTTTACAGACTAAGATTAAACTGAATGATAGTTAATAAGCTGGTACCGCGCAGTAAACACACTCCGTCTCGGTTATAAAAACCAGCCAGTTAATGTTGTATAAGGAAATAATCGCTGTTTGTTCTGAGATCCATTCAGAACACATAAATACACTGTTTGGGCAGAACGTAGAATTTGTTAGTGTTAAACATGGCGGTTAATAGTTAGTGAGGTTGTGACAATAACGTGGTAGTTCTCAGGGCCTTCCAAGTATCCCCTGTCCGTTTGCATGTAAGAACTAAAAACCGCTGCAGATACTCGATGTTACCGAGCCTGAACCCCGTAGTTACTTGGGTCGGTGGGAAAACAATTAGACACTGTACTGACATTTCTGTTTGAAGATCGAGCTTCTTTCGACTGTAACTTGCCTTTGTTATCTGGAGAGGCTATTTGGCCGTTTGTTTTGAGTGGCGCACAAAACACGAGGTCACTGACTGGATACATTGTCGGGCCTCTGTGTCAAATCAGGCGGTACACGTAGTGACCAGTGCGCTTTAAGGGATCGAAAGCTGTACACAGGAGGCCTGCTCAGCTACTGCAGGGGAAAAGACACTAGGCCTGTCTGTAGGCGACAACACTTTATGTGAAGACATTGTGCCTCCAGTGACGCTGCTTTGTGAACAGCAACTACTGTCCAGGAAGGAAAAGTTTCAACTTGGAAATGCTTTAAATGCTGACTCGGTACAGTGCACAGAGACGGGGACATAAGAGTAATTAAAAGACTGCACAAGCACATAGGCTGTGGACTGCCTGATTGTATTATCTTGGCACAGGCTGCAGGTTACTGCCACAAGATTGGTCGTTTGTATTGTGATGTACGTGCCGTGCATTTTGTACAGTTTATTGTGATGTACATACCGTGCATTTTGTACAGTTTATTATCCACACCAACAAATGCACTACATATATTTATTAATAATATTTTATATATCGCAAGCACTGCTACATGTTTCATTGCATAAGCTTCATCTTCAGGGAGTCTTAATTACGTGCTTTGGTAAAGTTACAAAATTATTAAAATTACAATCCAATGAAATTAGTAGATCAAACAGTTCACGTGATCGTTGTTGTATGGACAATAAACTGAACAATGTGCACGACACGTATATCAAAACAGCAGAAGATTAACAAACAAACAAGAATGTAATAACATCTATAAACGTATGAAGCTAAAGTTACTAAAAACTAACGTCGCCATTTGGCACAACAAATCCGCCACGTTTGTTAACATTTTATAGATTTTTACCATACAACACGATCATGTGAACATTTTAATCCACGGCTTTGATTGAGTAGCAATTTTAATAAATTTTGTAACTTTAGCAGAACACATAATTAAGACTCCCTGAAGACGATGCAGATGTATCGAAACATGTAGCAGTGTTTACGGTATACAAAATTTTGTTAATGTACATATGTTGTGCACTTGTTAGTCTGGATAATAAAATGGGTCGTTTGCTTTGTTTTGCAAACTAAATTACTGGCAATTAGTTGTAGCACATTATTCGAGGCAACGGATTTTGCCGATGAGAGAACTGATAAAGGCTGTTCTGCATTGCCGCACACAAGTGTAACGAGTTCCGTTTTTGTCCTTATGCGGAACAAAGTGCACGCACAATATGTAGAGCTGAGTGTCAGCAGGACTGTTCTTTGCCCGGCTTGCGGCGCTTTCCACATCAGTATCACACAATATTGTGGCTTAACACCCTAAGGAACTCAACGTTACTGATACAACTGAGACGACCAATGGGGGTGACATAACTAAACTGTAGGCACACCGAAACACCTGCCTACATTTTTAACAGCAGTGTGTCTACGGCAAATACTGGCGACAATGCGGAGTGTATCACGCAATATCTTTGTGTGTTCTCTATCCGGTCCGTGCTAGGAACAGGGACGTCAGTCGACGTTGCAACTACAGTGCAGATCTTCAGGAAACTCCATTGTAGAGGCACGTCATTGAATACTTTTGAACGAATCGGAAAATTTAATGAAGACAACCTTACACTATTGATTTCCTTACATTTCTGCAGTCTGGTCATGGCAAATATTGGCGTCGTCGTGAGTGTAACGGGGCACGCACACTGAACATAATGCGTAGATTTGCTACCTGCAGGACTTGCGCCACCACTGGGAAGTTGTTGAGATGGAGCAGCGAGTCCTGCTACAATACTGTGAGTGCGGTTAAACGGGTCAAACACGAGGAAAAGTGTGACGGCAATGATGGAGGTTCAAAGGGTAGGTATTTCATGAAGATGGAAGCATTATGTTCCTCCGAAAATATAGTAACCACAAGAACACAATGTGTCAGAACACACAGGAACACAGCAAGAGTATTGAATGAAACTAACAGAGATAATCTTCTGGCTGTATTCTTGGAAGTTCAAATGGTATTTGTAATTGTTTTGTGCTTGTGCTTGACCCATGAATCAGTTCTTCAATCTCTTTGTTATGTTCATTTTTTATATTCATTATTACACGTTCCCTTCTAAACACAGGTGAACCAAAAGTAGAGGGACAGGACAGTCAGTAAATATGACGAAGGCACAAGCCCTGCATGGCTTCCATTCGTCATCATTGTGCTACTGATGATGATTATGATGATGATTATGATTATGATTATGATGATGATAATGATACAATCTGCATTTTGTGTTCCAGGAACTTTATAACAGTAAGCCGCAGATCTAAAAAAAAAGGTCTGATTTGCGTTGTCTGTGATGAAAACCAGGCAGAACACTAGCCCTGTATTACAATAAGCGTGACACAATATCGAGCAGTCTTGTTTCTTGTCCGGGAGATTCTGAGTTCAGGTTTCGGTCGTCGTGACTGACCTCATTCGTGGTTTCCCTCTATCTCTAACAAGGCCGGGAAAATGGGCCTATTTTAGTGAACAGAAAACTTTTTCACTCAGCCGTTTAACGCTGCACCAGCTGCAGTCGGCATGGCGTGGTCGCTGCTAGGCTCCGGCAGACATGCCTCTTTCAGAACATTTTCTATTTGGAAGTGCGGACGTTTCCGAAATGAACAAAAGCACTTGGTGGTGTGTGCGCAGCCCCCTGACGGCAGACGACAAGTCACCTGACCACTGTTGTGAGTGTGACACAATTGGGGCCACGACAGCTGCCTACCACATGACTGGCAATTCAGTAACAACAGAGTCTGTAACATGATGTCAGCTCTCTATAGAGCAGTGAAATATGCAAATAATAAGCAAACATGCGACATAATGGTTTGTAAACACGAGGCCCTTGGTTTTATAAAGCTAGGACACGGCAGGTCTCGCTTCTACACTGTCAGGCATATTGCCGTTCTGACGTAACTTCAAGCGGTGCGTGACCAGTAGCTTACGGACTGCTGTGCCTTGCTAAAGGCTGGGAATATGGCTACAGCATGTTCACGGCGCTCTGCCTACAGCACCCTTCCAGCAGCAGAAGCAGAAACGTAAGCAGTGCGCTATCTGCAGCATATCTGTCGAGCTGCCAACATTTTGCGTGAATTCAGGCTTCCACCGAGGTGCAAATGAGATCCGCGCTATTTTTTTTTTTGGGGGGGGGGGGATTTTACGCATTGTAAATTAATGGCTTGTTACCGACACTTCGGGGAAAAAACTGTTGGTCACGCCTTCGAGGGTCATCTTGGACTGGTTGGTCGTTCCATATGGGACCGATAGGTTGGCCCGAAACGTCGTTAACAAACTATCGATCTACGCTGCGTAGAATCTCAGAAGAGCGCAGATCTGATTGGCAACATTTCTCACGGTAGAAGTTTAAATAATAGTATATTCAATACGCCGCGTGCAGAATCTCTTACAGAGAGTAGTTCGTTTTGTTTCCACAAAGATTTATGTAAGCGGCTTATAACAGAATTACAGTGCAGATGTTGTTCTTATTGCGTTAGCAGCAAATGAAATGTATTGCCATTTTGTAAGGAATGTAATGGACCTAATGTGCAACTGTTCGTGTTGCTTGTACACACAGAAGAACACAGAAGACGCGAATAAAACACTCGGACAATTTTTTCTGTGTTTATCATAGATATCCCAGTTTAACATTCAGTTACGAAATCTTAGCTGCCAGTTGCACAACACTAATTCGGCTGTTGAAACTGTTTCAATCTTCGCAGAGTACGTTGGTTTTACAACTCAAAAAGTTTACAGCTCTGAATCTTTGTGTTCACAAGCTGCAGCACTGTGCTCTGAGGTACTAACAATGGAACGAAAGTGAGATAAGAGGAAAAACGTAACGAATGAATAAACTTCAGCACGTAACAATTCTTAGACATTTCCCCACAAAAGTATAAACAGGCGTCCTCACGGACTGTACTGTACAGTCGCTGTATTGCTGCCGTATTCAGAGTTCTGAAAAGAAATACTTTTCGGTACGGAACTTGACCACTGACGTTAAAAACAAGTCTAGCAAACAAACAAAGGCGTTCATTTTAAAGTTTCACAGTTGTATACTGCGTGCATTTCGGATCAATGCATTTGTTTATTAAGAGCAAATGAATGCACCGTGCCTTTGGTTCGTTTTAATACACCAGTGTACAGAGAGGCATTTTCTTGTGAAGGATATTCGACATTCAGAGCATGTAAATGGAGGTATTGAAGGTTACATTCCAGTGGCACAGTACAGCGCCACATAGCCGCTCCTATTACCATGGCCATTACTGTCTTTCCAACTGAATATTAAGCACAAATTTCCGTACGTAAAACGTAAATAGGATATAATTTCAAATATTCTTTCCGTCGACAAATTTGTAACAGGTGGCTTAACAACAGTGTATGTATGTATGTATGTGTGTATGTATGTAAGTGTGTATGCATGTTTGTATGTATGTAATGTATGTATGTGTGTAATGTATGTAATGTATGTATGTATGTATGCATGTATGTGTGTGTAT
>Ga0123354_10010473_pt1 | contig 14282 bp, 12 predicted proteins | sample TergutLab28metaG_2_FD_97872 | JGI IMG/M metagenome (GOLD analysis project Ga0123354, IMG submission 97872) | Labiotermes labralis P4 segment gut microbial communities from Petit-Saut dam, French Guiana - Lab288 P4 | ecosystem: Host-associated > Arthropoda: Insects > Digestive system > Gut ... | reverse complement strand
GTTCTGGCTGTAGGTGGCGCCGATCTTGCCGATGGCCGACACGCCCAGGCCGATCAGGTCGCAGTCGGGCTGCGTGCTGTAGCCCTGGAAGTTGCGGTGCAACCGGCCCTGGCGCTTGGCCACGGCCAGCGCGTCGTCCGGCAGCGCGAAGTGGTCCATGCCGACGTAGACGTAGCCGGCGGCGTCGAACGCGGCCAGCGAGCGCGCCAGCATGGACACCTTGCCCCCGGCGCCCGGCAGGTCGATGGCGATGATGCGCCGCTGCGGCTTGAAGCGCTCGGGCAGGTGCGCATAGGCGTACAGGGCGATGCGGTCGGGCCGCAGTTCGACCACCTGGGCCAGCGTGCGGTCGAAGGATTCGGGCGTCTGCTTGGGCAGGCCGTAGATCAAATCGACGTTGACCGACTCGAAGCCCAGGCGCCGCGCCGACGCCACCAGCGCGAACACCTGTTCCGCCGGCTGGATGCGGTGCACCGCCTTCTGCACCTCGGGGTCGAAGTCCTGCACGCCGAACGACAGGCGGTTGAAGCCCAGGCCGGCCAGCGTGGCCAGGCGCGCTTCGTCGATGGTGCGCGGGTCGATTTCGATCGAATATTCGCCGCCGGCCACCAGGGTGAAGTTGCGGCGCAGCATGGCCATCAGCTCGCCCAGTTCGGCATCGCTGAGGAATGTGGGCGTGCCGCCGCCCAAGTGCAACTGGCTCACCGCCTGCCCGACGCCGAGCCGCTGCACGTGCAGTTCGACCTCCTTGGTCAAGTAGCGCAAGTACGGGCCGGCCCAGTCATGGTGCTTGGTGATGATCTTGTTGCAGGCGCAGTAGTAGCACAGGGACTCGCAGAAAGGCACGTGCACGTACAGCGACAACGGCAGCGGCGAACCGACGGACGGGCCGTTGCGGCGCTGCTCCAGCGCGCGCACGTAGTCGGCCTCGCCAAACGCCTCGACGAACCGGTCGGCTGTCGGGTACGAGGTGTAGCGCGGACCGGATACGTCGTATTTGGTCAGCAGTTCTGTGGTAATCGCTTCCATCGTGGGCAAACTTCTCTAACTTCCTGTGTACTGTGGCCCCAAACAGCCCCATTGCGCTTGATGATAATCAAGTCAGGCCGCTCCAGATGCGAACCTAGCATAATGTCCCATTCCGGGCGGTAGCGCATTGCCGCCGATCAAGGATTGCCGCAATCGCGTCTAAAATCACGTTTCGGATCCCCTGGCGCGCGTGGCGCCGACCCTGTTTTCGATGACCCTTCACACCATCAAAGTCGCCTGTTCCAACTGCAACCTGCGCGAGTTGTGCATGCCCATGGGCCTGACGGATGGCGATCTCGGCAAGCTCGACGAGCTGGTGGCCATCCGCCGCAAGATCAAGCGGGGCACGCCGCTGTTTTCCAACGGCGACCACTTCAACGCCCTGTACGCCATCCGCACCGGTTTTTTCAAGACCAGCGTCATCACCGAGGGCGGACGAGATCAGGTCACCGGCTTTCAGATGGCCGGCGAGATCATCGGCCTGGACGGCATCGTCGGCGACCGCCACACCTGCGACGCCATCGCGCTGGAAGACGCCGAGGTCTGCGTCATGCCCTACGACCGCATCGAGGATCTGTCGCGCCAAGTTCCGGCGCTGCAAAACCACATGCACAAGATCATGAGCCGCGAGATCGTGCGCGAGCACGGCGTGCTGCTGCTACTGGGCAGCATGCGCGCCGAGGAGCGCCTGGCGGCGTTCCTGCTGAACCTGGTGCAGCGCCTGCACGCGCGCGGTTTCTCGCAGTCCGAGCTGGTGCTGCGCATGACGCGCGAGGAAATCGGCAGCTACCTGGGCCTGAAGCTGGAGACCGTCAGCCGCACCTTCTCCAAGTTCGCCGAGGACGGCACGGTCGAAGTCAAGCAGCGGCATGTGCGCATCATCGACCTGCCGGCGCTGGCCGCCATCGTCAACACGCCGTCCTCCTGCCATTGACCCCTTCTTGGGGCCACGCCCCTACTGCAAGGGTTCCTTGAGGCCCTTGGGCAGCGGCAACGGCAGCACCGCGATGCCCTCGTCGAGCAACTCGCGTGTCTGCTGGGGCGTGGCCTGGCCGCGGATGGCGCGCTCGGCCGCCTCGCCGTAATGGATGCGCCGCGCCTCCTCGGCAAAGCGCTCGCCGACGTCCTCGGTGTGCGCCATCACCTGACGCGCCATGTGCAGCCAGGCGGCCTGCACCGCCGCTGGCGGCAGCGCCGCCACGTCGGCTTGGCGCGCCGGCTCCCCGCCGGGCGCGGGCGCGTCGGCGGCCCCGCTCAGGTTCAAGCGCGGCGCGCTGGGCAGCTTGGCAACCGCTTTGTCGCCGCACAGCGGACACTCCAGCAGGCCGCGCGCCAGCTGGTCCTGGAAGTCGCCTTCCGAGGAAAACCAGCCCTCGAACGCATGGGCCTGGCTGCACTGCAAATTGAGGACTTTCATGGCGTGGATGGCGTTGGTTGCCACGCTAGCGGCCAGCGCCCATCCAGCATATTTTGCAGCCAAAGCGCGCCGATCAAGGTCTTGGCATCCGTGATCTGGCCGCCCTGGCACCACGCCAGCAGTTGCTCGAAGGTGGCGGTGAACACCTCCAGGAATTCGCCCTCGTCGAGCCGGCGCTCGCCCAGCGTGAGGCCGCGCGCGAACCAGACCTCGATGAACTCGCTGGAATACGCCACCGCCGTGTGCAGCACGCCGGCGCGCGCCCATTCGCGCGCGCTGTAGCCGGTTTCTTCCAGCAGCTCGCGCCGCGCGCAGGCCAGCGTGTCCTCGCCCGGATCGAGTTTGCCGGCGGGAAATTCGATGATCGTCCGCCCCACCGCGTAGCGGAACTGGCGCTCCAGCACCAGACGCGGCGCGCCGCCCGCCGTCTCCAGCAAGGGCACGATCATCACCGCGCCGGGGTGGACGATGTATTCGCGCTGGGCCGTGCCGCCGTCGGGCAGCCGCACGTCGTCGCCAAAGGCGTGCAGGAACTTGCCGCGCAGCAACTCGCGCCCGCCCAGCTTGCGCTCGGTCAGGTCAGCGGCCATGCCGCACTAGGTAGCAGTAGACGAAGCCGGGAAAGGTCAGCGTGAGAAACAGCGCCGCGGTGATGGCGTAGAACTCCCAGCCCTGGGGGTAGATCTGCCCGGCCCGCTGCTCCAGCAACAGGCCGATGGCGCCGACGATGAAATACCACAGCACCAGCTCGGCCAGCCGCCAGCCCAGCGATTTGGCGCCGCCGCGCAACCGCACCAACGCCATCAGGCGCTGGTTGACGAACGGCAGGTTGGCGGCCACGAAGGCCAGCAGGATCAATGCCCAGATGACGGCGGTCTGCGACATCCGACAGCCGTCAGGTCGCCAGCATCTGCACGATGGCGCGGGCGCACAGCGTCATCAGCGCGCCGGGCACGATGCCCAGGATCAGCAGCAGCGCCCCGTTGACCGACAGCAGGGCGCGCATGTCCAGCGGCGCGCTGATCGGGGCGGCGGCCTCGATCGGCTCGTCGAAATACATCACCTTGATGACGCGCAGGTAGTAGAACGCGCCGATCAGCGACATCAGCACCGCGAACACCGCCAGCGCGATGTGGCTAGCTTCCCCGGTGCTGACCAGCGCCTGCAGCACCGACAGCTTGGCCTGGAAGCCCACCAGCGGCGGCAGACCAGCCAGCGAGAACAGGCAGATCGCCATGACACCGGCGTACAGCGGGCTGCGCTGGTTCAGGCCGGCGAAGTCGGAAATTTCCTCGCTCTCGAAGCCTTCGCGCGCCAGCAGCAAGATGACGCCGAAGCTCGCCAGCGTGGTCAGCACGTAGGTGACGACGTAGAACATGGCCGAGCTGTAGGCATTGGCCGTGCCCAGCTCGTTGGTGTTGACCACCCCGGCCATCAGGCCGAGCAGCACGAAGCCCATCTGCGCGATGGTGGAATACGCCAGCATGCGCTTGAGGTTGGTCTGCGCGATAGCAGCCAGGTTGCCGACCAGCAGCGAGACGATGGCCAGCAGCGCCAACATCTGCTGCCACTCCGTGGCCAGCGGCAGCAGGCCCTCGACCAGCAGGCGGATGGCCATGGCGAAGGCCGCCAGCTTGGGCGCGCCGCCGATCAGCAGCGTGACCGCCGTGGGCGCGCCCTGGTAGACGTCGGGAATCCACATGTGGAACGGCACGGCGCCGAACTTGAACGCCAGCCCGGCGACCACGAACACCAGGCCGAAGACCAGCACCTGGTGCCGGATCTGGCCGGAAGCCACGGCGCGCAGCACGCCCGCGATGTCCAGCGTGCCGGTGGCGCCGTACAGCATCGACATGCCGTACAGCAGGAAGCCCGAGGCCATAGCGCCCAGCACGAAGTACTTCATCGACGCCTCGACCGCCGGCACGTGATCGCGCCGCAGGGCCACCAGCGCGTAGCTGGCCAGCGTCAGGCATTCCAGCCCCAGGTACACCAGCAGGAAGTTGCTGGCCGCGACGATGACGTAGATGCCGAACAGCGACAGCAGGCCCAGCACGTACCACTCGCCGCCGCGCAGCATGCCGCGCGCGGTGACGTAGCCGCGCCCGTAGACGAAGGTCACCAGCACCGCCAGCGCCCCGAAGCACTTGAGCCAGTTGGCCAGCGGGTCGCTGACCACCATGTTGCCGAAGCCGTAGATCGTCTGCCCGGTCTGGGCGTAATACCCGGTCAGCACCGCCAGAGCCAACAGCGTCAGCACCGACAGCCCATAGGCCGCCCAGCGCCGCGGGCTCTTGTCGAGCAGGTCGACCAGCGCGACCACGCAGGCCATCACCAGGAGCACGATCTCCGGGTAAACGGCCACCCAACTGAATCTGTCAATCATGTCCACGTCCTCAATTCAGTTTGGAGACCGCCGCCTGTTTGATCAGGTTGACCACCGACGCGTCCATCACGTCGGTGATGGGTTTCGGATACAGGCCCATCCACAGCACGGCCACCGCCAGCAATGCCAGCATCAGGAATTCGCGCGCGTTGATGTCGCTGAGCGCGCGCACCTTGTCGTTGCCCGGCTCACCGAAGTACACGCGCTTGAACATCCACAGCGTGTAGGCGGCGCCCAGAATCAGCGCCGTGGCGGCCATCAGCCCGAGCCAGAAATTGGCCCGCACCGCGCCCAGAATTACCATCCACTCGCCGACGAAACCGGCCGTGCCCGGCATGCCGCAGTTGGCCAGCGCGAACAGCAGCGCGAAGGTGGTAAAGCGCGGCATGGTGTTGACCACCCCGCCGTAGGCGGCGATCTCGCGCGAATGCACGCGGTCGTACAGCACGCCGATGCACAGGAACATGGCGCCCGAGACGAAACCGTGAGAAATCATCTGCACCAGCGCGCCGGAAATGCCCAGCGGGCTGAAGATGAAAAAACCCAGCGTGACGAAGCCCATGTGCGCCACCGACGAGTAGGCCACCAGCTTCTTCATGTCCTGCTGCACCAGGGCCACCAGGCCGACGTAGATCACGGCGATGATCGACAGGGCGATCATCAGCCAGGCCCACTGGCGCGCGGCGTCGGGCAGGATCGGCAGCGAAAAGCGCAGGAAACCGTAGGCCCCCAGCTTCAGCATGATGGCCGCCAGCACGGCGGAGCCGCCGGTCGGCGCCTCCACGTGCACGTCCGGCAGCCAGGTGTGCACCGGCCACATCGGCACCTTGACCGCGAAGGCCGCGAACATGGCGAAGAACAGCAGCGTCTGCGCCGCGCCGCCGATCGGCAGGCTGTGCCAGACCAGGATGTCGAAACTGCCGCCCGAGTGCGTGTACAGGTAGATCAGCGCCACCAGCATCAACAGCGATCCCAGCAGCGTGTACAGGAAGAACTTGAACGCGGCGTAGATCTTGTTGGGGCCGCCCCAGATGCCGATGATCAGGTACATCGGGATCAACGTGGCCTCGAAGAAGACGTAGAACAGCACGCCGTCGAGCGCGCAGAACACGCCGATCATCAGGCCCGAAAGGATCAGGAAGGCCGCCATGTACTGGTTGACCTTGCGCTGGATCACCTCCCAGCCGGCGATCACCACGATCACGGTGATGAAGGCCGTCAGCAGCACGAACCACAGCGACAAACCGTCCACCCCCAGGTGGTAGTTGACGTTGAAGCGTTCGATCCAGGGCGCTTTTTCGACGAACTGCATCTCGGCGCTGCCGAGCTTGAAGTCGCCGTACAGCGGCAGCGTGACCAGGAAACTGACCAGCGAACCGACGAGCGCAATCCAGCGCACCAGCGGCGCCTGGCTCTCCCGGCCCAGCGCCAGCAACACGGCGCCGAAAACGATCGGCGTCCAGATGGCAAGGCTCAACCAACCCATGTCGTTATCCCGCTCTCCGTTATTTGCTGAGCCAGACGAAATACGTCATCAGCACGAACACGCCCATGATCATCACCAGCGCGTAGTGGTACAGATAACCGGACTGGAACCAGCGCACCACGCCGGCGACCCAACCCACCAGTTTCCACGAGCCGTCCACCACCGCGCCGTCGATCAGCGCGCGGTCGCCGCCCTTCCACAGGCCCGCGCCCAGCGCCCTGGCGCCGCGGGCAATGAGGTTCTCGTTGATCCAATCCATGTAGTACTTGTTGTCGAGCAGTTTGTAGACGGGCATGAAGGCGCGCTGGATGGCCGCCGGCAACGCCGGGTTGACCATGTACATGTACCACGACAGCACCACCCCGGCCAGCGCCAGCCAGAACGGCAGCGTCGTGAAGCCGTGCAGCGCCATCGACACCCAGCCGTGGATGTCCTCGGCCAGCGTGGCCATGGCCGGGTGGCGCGCGGCGTCGACGTGGATCGCGCCCTCGAAGAAGCCGCCGAACAGCATCGGCATCAGGCCCATGGCGCCGCTGACGACGGAAGCCACCGCCAGCAGCACCAGCGGCCACCACACCACGCCGGGGGACTCGTGCGGCGGCTCGTCGTGCCCGTGATGGGCGTCGTGGTGGGCGTCCGGGTTCTGGTCGAACCGTTCCTTGCCGTGGAACACCAGGAAGTACAGGCGGAATGAGTAGAACGCCGTCACGAACACGCCGGCCAGCACCGCGTAGTAGGCAAAGTGCGAGCCCGGCAGGTTGCTGGCATGCACCGCCTCAATGATGCCGTCCTTGGAATAGAAGCCGGAGAAGAACGGCGTGCCGATCAAGGCCAGCGAGCCGATCAGGAAGGTGATCCAGGTGATCGGCATGTACTTGCGCACGCCGCCCATCCAGCGGATGTCCTGGTTGTGGTGCATGCCCATGATGACCGAGCCGGCGGCCAGGAACAGCAGCGCCTTGAAGAACGCGTGGGTCATCAGGTGGAACACCGCCACCGAATACGCCGAGGTGCCCAGCGCCACCGTCATGTAGCCCAGCTGCGACAGGGTGGAATAGGCCACCACGCGCTTGATGTCGTTCTGGATGATGCCCAGGAAACCCATGAACAGGGCCGTGATGGCGCCGATGATGAGCACGAAGTTGAGCGCGGCGTCCGACAGCTCGAACAGCGGCGACATGCGCGCCACCATGAAGATGCCCGCCGTCACCATGGTGGCGGCGTGGATCAGGGCGGAAATCGGCGTCGGGCCTTCCATCGAGTCCGGCAGCCAGACGTGCAGCGGGAATTGCGCCGACTTACCCATGGCGCCGATGAACAGGCAGATGCAGACCACGGTAATCAGCAGCCAGTCAGTGCCCGGAAACAGCAGGGTGGACAGCTCGCCCGCCTTGGCGAACGCCTCGGCGTAGCTGAGCGTGCCGGCGTAGGCGGCGATCAGGCCGATGCCGAGGATGAAGCCGAAGTCGCCCACGCGGTTGACCAGGAACGCCTTCATGTTGGCGAAGATGGCGCTCGGGCGCTTGAACCAGAAGCCGATCAGCAGGTACGACACCAGCCCGACCGCTTCCCAACCGAAAAACAACTGCAGGAAGTTGTTGCTCATGACGAGCATCAGCATCGAGAAGGTGAACAGCGAGATGTACGAGAAGAAGCGGTTGTAGCCCTCGTCGTCGGCCATGTAGCCGATGGTGTAGACGTGCACCATCAGCGACACGAAGGTCACCACGCACATCATGGTGACGGTGAGGCTGTCGATCAGGAAGCCGACTTCCATCTTCAGGCCACCGACCGTCATCCATTCGTAGATGGTCTGGTTGAGGCGTGCGCCGTCGAGCACCACGTCCTTGAACGTGAGCACCGAGATGACGCAGGCGATCAGCACGCCCAGGATGGTGACCGAATGCGAGGCCGCGCGACCGATGCGGTTGCCGCCGAAGGTGGTGCCCAGGATGCCCGCGATCAGCGAACCGGCCAGCGGCGCCAGCGGCACCGCGAGCAGCAGGGAGGCGGAAAGGGTCTGACTCATGACGCGCTTACCCTTTCAGTGAATTGAGTTCGTCCACGTTGATGCTGGACTTGGCGCGGAACAGCAGCATCAGGATCGCCAGCCCGATGGCCGACTCCGCCGCCGCGACGGTGAGGATGAAGAACACGAACACCTGCCCGTGCATGTCGCCCAGGTAGTAGGAGAAGGCGACGAAATTCAGGTTCACCGCCAGCAGCATCAGCTCGATGGCCATCAGCAGCACGATCAGGTTCTTGCGGTTCAGGAAGATGCCGACCACGGACAGCGCGAACAGGATCGCGCCCAGGGTCAGGTAGTGGGCCAGTGTCAATGTCATTTCTTGACCTCCTCGGCGGGCGCGGCGGCCGGTTCGGCGGCGGGCGGCAGCGCAACCTGCGTGGGCGCCAGCTTGACCATCTCGAAGCGATCCCGGGCGCGCACGTGCACCTGCCGGGACGGATCGAGCGCCTTGCTGTCCTTGCGCTGGCGCAACGTCAGCGCAATGGCCGTCACCATGGCCACCAGCAGGATCACCGCGGCGATCTCCACCGGGTACAGGTATTGGGTGTAGAGCAACTCGCCCAACGCCTTGGTGTTGGAGTACGGCAGCACCTGGCCGGCGACGTTGGTCACGGTCTCGGGCACGGCGGGAGCCTCGCTCAGGCGGAAGCCCTTGAACATCACCACGGCCATTTCCAGCGAAATCAGGGCGCCGATGGCCAGCGCCAGCGGGAAGTGGCGCCAGAAGCCCTGCCGCAGGCTGTCGATGCTGATGTCCAGCATCATGACCACGAACAGGAACAGCACCATCACCGCGCCCAGGTACACCAGCACCAGCGCGATGGCCAGGAACTCGGCGCGCAGCAGCAGCCAGAGGCCGGAAGCCTGCGAAAAGGCAAGCATCAGATACAGCACCGCGTGCACCGGGTTGCGCGCGGTGATCACCCGGAAGGCTGCGAACAGCATCACGAGCGAGAACAGGTAGAAGAAGGCGGTCTTGACGTCCATGGTGGCGGTTGCGGTGTGAAGCGCCCTCAGCGGTATTTGGCGTCCGCGGCCTTGGCAGCCGCGATCTGTGGCTCGTAGCGGTCGCCGATGGCCAGCAGCATGTCCTTGGTGAAATACAGGTCGCCCCGTTTTTCGCCGTGGTACTCGAGGATCTGGGTTTCGACGATCGAATCGACCGGGCAGCTCTCCTCGCAGAAGCCGCAGAAGATGCACTTGGTCAGGTCGATGTCGTAGCGGGTCGTGCAACGCGTGCCGTCGGGGCGCTGGCCGGTCTCGATGGTGATGGCCATGGCCGGACACGCCGCCTCGCACAGCTTGCAGGCGATGCAGCGCTCCTGGCCGTTGTCGTAACGGCGCTGGGCGTGCAGGCCGCGAAAGCGCGGCGACAGCGGGGTTTTTTCCTCCGGGAACTGCACCGTCACCTTGCGGCTGAAGGCGTAGCGCCCGGTCAGGGCCATGCCCTTGAACAACTCCACGAGCATGAAGCTCTTGAAGAAGTCGCGGATCGAAAAGACGGAAGCCATGGTTTTTTTGTCCTCCGCGCTCAATGCCAGATGTTCCATGGACTGAACAGCCACAGGCCCACGACGATCAGCCAAACCAGCGTCACGGGGATGAAGACCTTCCAGCCCAGACGCATGATCTGGTCGTACCGGAAGCGCGGGAAAGTGGCGCGGATCCAGATGAACATGGACACCATGACGAAGGTCTTGATGCACAGCCAGATCCAGCCGGGAATGAAGTCGAGCGCCGCCACCGGCGACAGCCAGCCGCCGAGGAACATCGTCACGGCCAGGATCGACACCAGCCACATGGCGGCGTATTCGGCCAGGAAGAACACGGCAAAGCCCATGCCGGAGTACTCGACCATGTGCCCGGCGACGATTTCCGCCTCGCCCTCCACCACGTCGAACGGGTGGCGGTTGGTCTCGGCCACGCCGGAGATCATGTAGACGAAGAAGATCGGCAGCAGCGGCAGCCAGTTCCAGGACAGCACGCCGAAGCCGTGGCTGGCGAACCAGCCCTTGGACTGCCCCATCACGATGTCGCTCAGGTTCATGCTGCCGGAAACCATCAGCACCACCAGGAAGCAAAAGCCCATGGCGATTTCGTAGCTGACCATCTGGGCCGACGCGCGCAGCGCGCCCAGGAAGGCATACTTGGAGTTGGATGCCCAGCCAGCGATGACCACGCCGTAGATCTCGATCGAGGTGATGGCCATCACCAGCAGCAGGCCGGCGTTGACGTTGGCCAGCGCCAGGTCGGGCCCGAACGGCACCACCGCCCAGGCGGCCAGCGCCGGCATGATGGCCAGCGTCGGCGCCAGCAGGAACAGCGCCTTGTTGGCCGCCGTCGGACGGATGATTTCCTTGGTCAGCAGCTTGACCGCGTCGGCGATCGGTTGCAGCAGGCCGGCGGGACCGACGCGGTTGGGCCCCAGGCGCACCTGCATGAAGCCGAGCAGCCGGCGCTCCCAGAGCGTCAGGTAGGCCACGGCCAGCAGCAGCGGCACCAGGATCACCACGATCTTCACCAGGGCCCAGATCACCGGCCAGGCCAGCACCGTCCACCAGCCGCCGCTGAACAGGCCCAGGCCGCCGTTGTAGAGCAGATCGATCATGCTGCGGCTCCTTCGCGCGCATCAGCGGTCAATTGCAGCGAGGGCGCGCGCCGCACGATGCCGTCGAGCTGGTAGATGCCCACCGGGGGCACGCTGACCGCGCCGGCGGGCACGCTGGCGTGCGCCGAGGTGTGGTTGCTCAGCGCGCCGACGGCGATCTCGGCGGGAGCCGCCGGTCCCAGCGCCTGCGCCAGCACCTCTTGCGAGCTGTCGAACGGCGTCTGCTCCAGGCCCAGCATGTCGGCCAGCACCCGCAGCACCTTCCAGGCCGGACGCGCGCCGCCCAGCGGACGGGTCACGGCGTGGAAGCTCTGCGCCCGCCCCTCAGCGTTGACGAAGGTGCCGGAAGTTTCGGTGAACGGAGCGATCGGCAGCAGCACGTCGCTCACCTCCAGGTTGGCCTTGAAGGGGCTGAGCGTGAGCACCATGTCGCAGCCCGACAGCTCGCGGCCCACGGTATCGGGGCCCGGCTCGCAGTTGAGCAGCAGCGCCGCCTTCAGGCCGCCGCCGAGCATCTGGGCGGCGTTCAGCCCGCCCGGCCCCGGCAGCGCGCCCACCAGTTGCGCGCCCACCGTGTTCGCGGCCTCGGTGAGGTAGCCCACCGTGGCGCCGGTCTGCTCGCCGATCCACTGGCACAGCGCCAGCAGGTTGGAAGCGGCGGGATGCTGCGCGGCGCCGTTGCCCAGCAAGATGGCCTTGCGCCCATCGGCCAGCAGCGACTTGGCGATGACCTTGGCGACTCCGCCGGCCTGCCCTCCCGTGGGCGCGAGCACGCCTCTTTCATCGGCCACTGCGGCAGCCACGCCGGCCAGCAGCGCGGCCCAGTCGCCGGCCTCGCCGATCAGCGCGCCGGTCAGCGGCATGGCCCAGGCGGTCTCGTTCTTGAGCAGCGCCTGGGAGGTGACGGCGGACACCGCGCAACCGTTGCGCGCGGCCTGCCGGATGCGCTGGGCGAACAGCGGATGCTCCTTGCGCAGGTTGGCGCCGACCACCAGCACGCCTTGCAGGCTCGACAGCGCCGCGATCGGCATGCCCAGCCAGCGCGCGCCCTCGGCGGCGGCGACGAATTGATGGTGGCGCAGCCGGTAATCGATGTTCTGGCTGCCCAGGCCGCGCACCAGCGCGCCGGCCAGGTACAGCTCTTCCACGGTGCTGTGCGGGCTGACCAGCGCGCCGATGGCGCCGGCGCCGTATTCGGTCTTGATCTGGTTGAGGCCCTGCGCCACGTATTCCAGCGCGGTCGGCCAGTCGACCTGCTTCCACTCGCCGCCCTGCTTGAGCATGGGGGCGGTCAGGCGCTGCTCGCCGTTGAGCGCCTCGTACGAGAAGCGGTCGCGGTCGGCGATCCAGCATTCGTTGACGGCTTCGTTCTCGAACGGCACGACGCGCATCACCCGGCTGTTCTTGACCTGCACGATCAGGTTGGCGCCGGTCGAATCGTGCGGGCTGACGCTCTTGCGGCGCGACAGCTCCCAGGTGCGGGCGCTGTAGCGGAACGGCTTGCTGGTGAGCGCGCCGACCGGGCAGGTGTCGATCATGTTGCCCGACAGTTCGGAGTCCACCGAAGCGCCGACGAAGGTCTCGATCTCGGCGTGCTCGCCGCGGTGGACCAGGCCGAACTCCATGACGCCGGCAATCTCTTGCCCGAAGCGCACGCAGCGGGTGCACTGGATGCAGCGGCTCATTTCCTGCATCGAAATCAGCGGCCCCACGTTCTTGGGCGCCACCACGCGCTTGTCCTCGTGGTAGCGCGAGGCGTCGCCGCCGTAGCCCACGGCCAGGTCCTGCAACTGGCACTCGCCGCCCTGGTCGCAGATCGGGCAGTCCAGCGGGTGGTTGATGAGTAGGAACTCCATCACCGCCTTTTGCGCCTTCAGCACGCGCTCGGTCTGGGTGCGCACCACCATGCCCTGGGTCGCGGCGGTGGCGCAGGCCGGCACGGGCTTGGGCACTTTTTCCACGTCGACCAGGCACATGCGGCAACTGGCGGCGATGGACAGCTTCTTGTGATAGCAGAAGTGCGGAATGTAGGTCCCGGCCTGCTCGGCGGCATGCATCACCATGCTGCCTTCGGGCACCTCGACCTTCTTGCCGTCGATTTGAATTTCAACCATGGGCTTGTTCGTCCGATTGCAGTTCGCTCAGGCCGCCTGCTTTTGCGCGGCCTCAATCTTGGCCGCAAACTCGTGGCGGAAGTGCTTGAGCATGGCGCGCACCGGCATGGCGGCGGCGTCGCCCAGCGCGCACACGGTGCGTCCCATGATGTTCTCGGCCACGTTGTCGAGCGTGGCCAGGTCTTCGGGCCGGCCCCGGCCATGCTGGATGCGATCGACCATGCGCCACAGCCAGCCGGTGCCTTCGCGGCACGGCGTGCACTGCCCGCAGGATTCGTGCATGTAGAAGTACGACAGGCGCAGCAGCACCTCGACCATGTCGCGCGAGTCGTCCATCACCATCACCGCGCCGGAGCCCATCATGGAGCCGGCCTTGGCGATGGAGTCGTAGTCCATGGTGCATTCCATCATGACGCTGGCCGGCAGCACGGGCGACGACGAGCCGCCCGGAATCACCGCCTTCAGCGGCTTGCCGCCGCGCACCCCGCCGGCCAGCGCCAGCAGCTTGGCAAACGGCGTGCCCAGCGGCACTTCGTAGTTGCCGGGGCGCACCACGTCGCCCTGGATGGAAAAGATCTTGGTGCCGCCGTTGTTGGGCTTGCCGCAGGCCAGGTAGGCGGCGGCGCCGTTGCGGATGACCGAGGGCGCGGCGGCGAAGGTTTCGGTGTTGTTGATGGTGGTCGGCTTGCCGTACAGGCCGTAGCTGGCCGGAAACGGCGGCTTGAAGCGCGGCTGGCCCTTCTTGCCTTCCAGCGATTCCAGCAGGCCGGTTTCCTCGCCGCAGACGTAGGCGCCGAAGCCATGGTGCGCGTGCAACTGGAAATTGAAGGCGCTGCCCAAGACGGCCTGCCCCAGGTAGCCGGCGGCGCGCGCCTGCTCGATGGCGGCCTCGAAGCGCTCGTAGACTTGGAAGATTTCGCCGTGGATGTAGTTGTAACCCACGCTGGCGCCCATGGCGTAGCCGGCGATGATCATGCCCTCAATCACGGCATGCGGGTTGTACATCAGGATGTCGCGGTCCTTGAAGGTGCCCGGCTCGCCCTCGTCGGAGTTGCAGACCACGTATTTCTGGCCGGGGAAGTTGCGCGGCATGAAGCTCCACTTCAGGCCGGTGGGAAAACCCGCGCCGCCGCGCCCGCGCAGGCCGGAGGCCTTCAGCTCGGCGATGACTTCGTCCTGCGTCATGCCGGCGTCGCCGTCGCCGTCGCCGTCG
>Ga0123354_10010472_pt1 | contig 14285 bp, 11 predicted proteins | sample TergutLab28metaG_2_FD_97872 | JGI IMG/M metagenome (GOLD analysis project Ga0123354, IMG submission 97872) | Labiotermes labralis P4 segment gut microbial communities from Petit-Saut dam, French Guiana - Lab288 P4 | ecosystem: Host-associated > Arthropoda: Insects > Digestive system > Gut ... | reverse complement strand
AAGTCGCAAGCTCCTGAGGATGGATGTATTAACATCCGAAACATGTTGAGCATTAAATAATGAAATAATAAAGCAAGTGACATTAAGTTGGTCTCTCTTTATTCAACTATCAAGATGATGCACAGTCCAGTAAACATAAGATGTGTTACACTTGTTTAATTTGTAATACAACTTGCGCTTATGTTTAAACTTTCTGTACATTCGTCAAGCTGTTTTAAACCGAAAGGACAAAACAACGAAGAAAACTGTAGGTGAAAGAGGTTTTCGGTCGAAGAAAGAACTCCCTGCTCTTCGCTGTACGAAGCAAGGAGTTATGTGACTTGTGGCGTACTGTTTATTATCCTCGTGGCTTTGTTATAGGGGGTATAGGAGGTTGGCGGTCACGTTCTATGCAGTGTTTTATGTACAGAAATACCAAATAATGCAATATTGTGACGGCAAAGCCAACCCACAGAATTTGATTATTCTAGCTTTCAGTCTGCCTTATAAACATGGAATACAATTACGTGTGAATGACATCAATAAAAATGCAGATAGCTTGACAAAGGGAATGCAGCAAACACAAAATTATCAACAAATATACCTGTTGTGGATTTCTTTTAAAGGTGTTTATTTATGTTCCAATTTACACCAAAGTGCCTTATATAAGCTTACAAATTAATAAGGACGTAGTTTGAAATACCCCGTTTGTAATACTCCTATTATGAAGGGAATAATTTTCTGATTGTTTATATAGATATAAACATTTCGTTTCCGGTGAATTCTGTGTCTGCTCACCGTTTAGGCTTGTTGCTCTACAGAACAAGTCTTGGGATTTGTCTATTACTTAAACAACAAATTTGCGTTTCTTGAACCGTGCATTGTGATGTAGCTAGATAATAAGAACCAAAAAATGCACACTTTTTTACGTTTATGTTTCAATTTAATTATACTGTCTTCGATATGTTTCGAACATCCAAGTGTTCATCCTCAGGAAGACTTGTACACGCAGTTTTATGGTATTTATTTCACGCAGCCTGTACAAATCTTCCTGAGGATAAGTATTTGGATGTTCGAAATATGTCGAATATCCTATAATTAATCATAAGGCTCGTCATCCCCGTTGTGTTCATAATAAACTAGATTGCAGTGTATGTACTTGTCTAACACAACTATATGATGGTAGAGATATGTATAGCATTTATTACATAAAGAACAACTACATGTTTCGTCCCTTTTCACTGACCATCTTAAGTTGATAAATGAAAAAGCTTAGTAAGCAGCTATACTCGACTTATGTGGGTTGTGTACAGTGGAGAGGTGAGAGGTGAGGTGGGCTTTTGCCCCTCTTATTTCTGATAGAAATATGTAAGGTCCTTGTTCAAACGTGTTATGTGTTTTCCTGTATGAAGGTATCAATTTTCTGTTTCAATGTGTTTTTTCAGTTATGACCATAGTCCTACCTTTGTCTGCTTTCGCTATTCTTAAGTTGTTTCGTTGTAGAATGTTCTGTGTTTGGTTGAGATTGTGTTGACGTCTTTTATGTAGGGTGTTTTGTGTGTGTTTTAGTTGTTATTAGTTGTTGAACTTTTTTGGTTACTAAATCCCGGAACGTGTTTTGTATCTTAGTGTCCAAGTGTCTAATAGCATTTTCTGTGTCTATTATTAAGTCACTTATAAAGCATTTCGGGTCTTTTTCCACTGCATAGTTGAAGCCTAGAGTTAACGTGTTTATTTGTTCTTTAGTGAATTTTGTTTTCGTTAAGTTTACTAGTCGTGAGTGAAATGTGTGTGTTTGTGTGTTCTTTTCGGTGTTATATGAGACGTGTTTATGTTTTACTAGTGTGTCTAGTTTTTTGTTGACTTTCTGGTATACGGTGAATATAATATCATCTAATGTTAAATTGATTGAATTTTGGATATGCTGCCACATACCTTTACAATAGCGTACACATTTTATGTGTATACGATATAAGTGTTGATTGAGGTTCTGCTTTTTGCAGTAGAAAAATTTGATTTCTTTATTTATCCTATATTTGATCGCATTTGTTGTGGTCTTCTTGTTTTGTAACTTTTTGTTGTTGACTTCGTAGTTGATGTAGTTTGGTTTCACATGTTTAATTTTACACATTTTATTAAACCATACTGCGGTTTTGTTTGAAAAACTTTAGTTAATTGTTCTTCTAGCTGCTAAACAAACATTGGAATTATTGAAACCATGCAATAAAGGAACAAAAATGAATAATTGGGAAGTTCTGTACATGCACGCCTTTTACCAAAGTAACATATTGATCGAAGAACAGAAGGTCATTGACATAAATCCTCTGGACGAGCTGGCTGACACGTCACATAAGCAGTTACGCATTTCCTAACTCAGTCGACTGCCGAATAGTAAAACATACAGACACGATAAGGTTAAGTCCAGCTAATTTCGAAACGATTAATTACATTTGGAAAATTCTATTATTACAGTATTTTACACATTATTATTCGTTACAGACCTAATATATGCAGCCACACTACCACCGTATTAACAAACACCGATGTATCTTAATGGACTATTTTAATAACTGTAACTTTAGTAAGCTCAAACTAATGCGCTCTCTGATGATGGTGTAACTTTAACAGTGAAACACGTTGGAGCTGTTTTAATGTAAATTTTAATATTATTTTTTTTAAGACAACTCACTAGTGCATCAGTTGGTGAATAAATAACTTTGATTAATGTAAAAAGTTTACATTTCTTTGGCTCTTGTAACACACTTAAATAATGTTTGTTGGGGCGATAAAGTAGCTGCTTCATCTTTCCTGTCCTACGTAGATTGAGACACAGTTTCAAAAATATTAAGTTTATATTTTTCTAATTTCTACGCCTAGGTCTTTCAAGTGGCCTCTTTCTCTTAGTTTTTTTTTCCCATCAAAATTTTGCCCCTATCTTGTCCCGCACACGTGCTGCATGCATCGTCCATCGAATAAAATAAGAACACAACTTAAGAGGATAAGCGTGTATAAGGTGTCTCAATTTTGGCTGATCAAAACCCTAGCGGAGCTGGCGGACGGGAATATTTTTCTGTACGTGAGTTGGCGGGGAAAAGAATGTGTTTTGTATAGCCAGCTTCTCGTATATCGCCGCAGCTGTAAAAGAATCGATCGAAGTCGTCCACTTGAAAACCTGACAGGACAAAATGTAAGCAATGTCCTTAGTTAAATTCAGTACACACTCTCGTCCTGTAATAATTTGAAGTAGGCCTAAATATTTTGCAGCCGGTGAAATAAATAGCAGTATATTCCAGCACAAGCGGAAACAAGAGAGTTGTGACAAAAATTCGCACTGTCGGAGGCCGGAAGGCAAAGAATCACGTCCCTTACTTCTCTTGCAGCAATGAAAGTGAGAACAAATCGGTTTACTCAATAACAAAGGAAATGTGGCGTTTGTTAGAAGCTTCTGACTCTGCAAACCCGCTCTTAAAATTATTGCTTGAAACGTAATCATAAGACAGTACTTGTTTGTGTGTCATGTAGGGATTGTTAGAGAACTGACGAAAATGTGTGTGACGAACACAAGGTGCTGGATAATTGAGCTCAGCGGTACAGTGTTACTTACAGGGCGTGTCAGAAAAGAGAAACTGTAGGAAGAATTTTTGGCATGGATAGAAGGTACAGCTCCATACATTCTTTGTTTCGAGGGCGGGGGGGGGGGAGAACCTTGGTACTCACTGAATAAGAGGATAGGTGTGCTCCAGAGCGGTGTGGACGATTTGGAGAAGAGAGCAATCTCTTGTTTCTGCCTAGATTCGAACACCGGATATTCCGGTCAGTGACCTAGTCGGTATACCGACACTGTTAGGGTAGGATCTAATATTCGAAATAAGTATGAAATTTGTCCATGTCTCCGTTCCTAAGGCGTGAATGAGGGATGGATCTCGAAACAAACAGCGATTATTTCCCTACACAGTATTAAATTACTGGTTTTTCATAACCAAGCTTGATCGTGTCTACTGCGCGGTACGGACTGAATCTTTATTAGGCGCATTTGCAAAATTACGATAGGCGACTATCAGCTTCGTCATGTCCGTCCGTCTCTCCGCATGGATCAGCTGCGCTCCCATTGGACGTATTTTTATGACTTTGATATCTGAGTATTTTTCGAAAATCTATCGGTGAAATTCGAGTTTCATTAAAATCTGACAACAATAAATGGTACTTTACGTGAAGACCGATAAACATTTTCGATCACATCTCGCTCAGTTCTTCGCAGAATGATAAATAATGCAGACAATATTTGTAGAGAAGCTTAAAACGCACACATTACGTTCAATAACTTTTTTTTTTCCGAAAATTGTGTGTTGTTTGAGATAATGAAGAAATATGTTGTACAGCGGAGCAGGTCACAGAAAAACAATATGGCGCATGCGCTTTGCATGCTGGATACCTAAGGCTACAAATGCACACTCAGGATGTGTAATACTTCTTACTTTTCTCCTGCAACAATGGTTGCAAGATTGCGCCTCATTGTTACGTCACACGTACATTGCTGTCTTGTATGTAACCAGGTTGAATGAAAGAGCTCCTGTTAAAATGAAATGATGGAGTAATACAGCGTCTACTTTTTTACAAGCTCCGCGAAATTATAAATTGTTTTATGCTAAACTTAGTTTTTGTTCAAATTTTTGACTGGAAACTAATTTCACTTCTTATTTTTTTTTTTTTGCTTGACAAGAGTGAGAAATTTAATCGGAAATCCTGAAAGGAATGAATTTTTGGGAGACGTATTGATAGACTGGGGGATAATAAGATTAAAAAAGATCTGTCAGCTTTGCGATGTGAAAGTATGGACTGAAAGAGACACAGGGACCAGTGTTGTGTTCTTTTCGTTGCAGTGACGAAAGCTTGTGTTGCATAATTTGGGTGTTATGTTGACCAGCTGAGCGACAGTTGGTTTACCTGTTACAGAAGGGGCTCTGCTCCGTGAAGTTAGTCATACTGGTCAACTCGGCACCCAAAAGCTGGTTAGTGCTGACCAACCAGACGATTAAATTCCTTGTCTGCGTTGTGTGGGTTTGTGCGAGCGTGCGCTTTCAGAAACAGCAAGATACATGTAGTGAAATGGGAGACCGCAGATCTGATTACGTCAGCTGTGCTGCACCACAGTCACTGCCTACTGCTGTTCGGGCAGAAAAGGGCAGCGAGACTTTGGTGCAAGAGCGGTGTAAGTGGACTGGAAGGGTGTGAGGCGCAGAAAGGCCTTCATATGTTCAGACATTTCCGTACACTTTTCTCATTTACTATAAAGACTAGTGCTGGGAAAACTACGTGTCGGCCATTCAACTGTTCAACCAACGAAATAAGTGCCACTGAGATTTCGCCCCACCAGATGGGAATCGCGTTGTTTCGGAATTTTGATCAGTGTTAAAAAGAGACAGCTTTGAGAACAGTCAATGTTTTCTAAGTGTTCAAAAGAAATGCAGCTTTGGGAGCAGTTAACATGTTCCGAATGTTCAAAAGAAATGCAGTTTTGGGAGCAGTAAACGTGTTCGAAATGTTCAAAAAAGATGCAACTTTGGTAGCAGTAAACATGTTCAAAATGCTCAAAAGAAATGCGGCTTTGGGAGCAGTTAACATGTTCCGAATGTTTAAAAGAGATGGCACCTTTGGGAGCAGTAAAATGTTCCAAATTTTCAAAAGAGATGTAGCGAGAGCAGTAAACATGTTCAAAATGTTCGAAAGAGATGCTGGTCGTAATCAGAAGCCGTAACAAGTCTACAATAATTTCCCTTGTCACCGAAAACTTCGGTAGTGGAGATTAGGCCATGCCTTAGACGTCACTGTATGTATTTAAATCGGGTTAGTATATGGGAAAGTGGGAGCCAGAGAATTACAAATGTGAACCTTCAGGTTTATGGGAATGTTAGGTAAACGTTTTAGGTCAAGCTGACCAGGTGCCTTCTGGGACTGTTAGGTTTCTGATGGTGGAGGCACTACGCCATACCGAAACATCCGTTGCTATTTACCAGTCAACATATCGTTAGAAACTCTGCAGGTTTGAGCCATTTTTACGTGGCTGTGAAAATATAAAATCTTGAATTATGGGGTTGTTAAAGTTTTTTTCTTTAATTTTTCCTGTTTAAGCGAAAGTCACCTAAGAACACAACACACATTTAGATTGGGATTTCCCTTCTTTATAGCAGTTGAACTGAAATTTTGTAAAATGTAAAACTGTGCAGATGTGCAAGTAAATACGTTTTATATATTAGGGCGATGCCTCACATATTGACGCTGGATACTTAACATGTAGGTTTTAGTGTCAAGTTACTTTTGTCTCACCTAGTATATAAATCACATCAGACATTTTAGACAAACGTTTTAATTAGATATATTCCACGAATGTAAACAGGATGGGAACCCAAAGTGCGCATATCATCTGGTAACACAATTGTTAATATAGGCCTGAAGATGACTAGGTTATAGGCGAAACATGTAGCATTGTATTACCTTATATAATAAAGTGATTGTGCCGACGTACACTATATAATATTGTATTAGTGTATAAAGGTTTTTTTTCTCCAAATTTATGTGTTCCACCTTTGCCCATTTCCTTTCTGGTCGGCCATATTCCTTAGAGCAGTGGTTAACAAAGTGTTCCCCGCGGATCACAAGGTATCCGTGGATACATATATGCAATGGCTATTTTGAAAGAAATAATGTTTTCTTAACATTTGCGACACTTCCTGTATAGGCGATGTGTTCAGTTCGTATGATGTCATTAAGAAACTCTCTATACCGACGAAGCGAGCGAGAGTTTTGTTAACGGCAAATCATGCTGTGCATTTTTACGTCATCTACTGTTAGGCATTCATATCTATCAAAAATCAGTTCTGAGATATACATTTTTAATTTTGGATACCAATCATCCGGACGTTCTATATGTACATGAGCAAGGACTGAGGATCTGTGGTTATTTTTCGAAGCCAAAAGGGGCCCGCGAGCAAAAGATTTTGGGAAACACTGTCCTAGAACATTAATTGACATATATCAATCACTGATTGCCTGATGCTTGCTGTTTAATGCATAAGATATTTCTTATCGATTACACTATACTGTAGTCACATAACGAAACGTACACACAGTAAGTGTTGTTGATACCTAAGAATTCACGGCAGGAGTCACGAAAACATGCATTACAGCACAAAAGTTCTGCGTAAGCTGGGAACATGGTACGTTTTTCTTCAGCATTACAACTGGCTTGATTTCATAAATCGATCTGGAAATACCGGCTTCAGGCTTCTCATCAGGCCCCGCAAATTTTAGAAACATTTCTCGACGCAACACAGACGTATCGTCTTCAAGTATATCAGATTTGTCTTGTGGTACAGATATTGTGAAGTTTTTGTGTGACTGTGACTTCGTCGTGTACAAAGGAACTGTGCAGTTTTCGTAACCTAATTCCTTGTAAATCAACGTTAACCTATGAACGTAAGTGGGAAATAATTTTTCCTCCGGAAACCACAAAAGTAGCATTTTTCGCGCAAATACTACGCACTAAATTCGGACTTCTCTGGTCATAAAATGGGCCTTCATGAACTGAGTGGAGATCCTGAAAACACTAATAATTATTTGTGTTAATCTTCATGGTTGCACCGTGCATTGATAATATCAAATTCTTTATTTGTCCAACTAATGTACACAAATTATATTAAATAATTATTAGAACATTCAGAATAATAAAAGTTGCTCCAACATATTTCGGTTTGCATAAACCATCATCAGGGAGCTACAGAATGCGCTTAGCTAAAATTACATTTCTGGTTCCAGTATGCATGTCGTTATAGATGTGTTCAGTGTCATGGTCGCAATATATACGGCCATGACACTGAACACATCTATAACGACATGCATACTGGAACCACAAATGTAATTTTAGCTAAGCACATTCTGTAGCTCCCTGATGAGGGTTTATGCAAACCGAAATATGTTGGAGCAACTTTTATTATTCTGAATGTTCTAATAATTATTTAATATAATTTGTGTACATTAGTTGGACAAATAAAGAATTTGACCAATATTTATTGTTTTGGCTGTTCACATACGTACTTAAGGTGAACAGTGTCACGTCGGATAAAAACAAAGATCTTTTTCCCCTTCTTGTGCAGCATTAAACCTCTCTTTCAACATCTTTAATATTATTCTGCGCGTGTTCCTTCTGTACAGCACTGTATACGTGAGATATTTGTTTGTTACAAAACTATAGCCGAATATTTTATATGACTTACACTTTGTAAAAGAAATATGTATGAAGATTCTTCATTCGACTGAATACATTTCACACAAATACATAACACACACGTACTGTGGCCACCTGTAAACCTACTGTAGCTTTCTGGTTGAGTTTTCAATCGGTAACGCACAGTAAATATGTGGCCAGGTGTGGCATGGCCATGTTTTCCTAATATTTGTTACAAGATAAATAATACATTTGTATGAAAATATTATATCCAAACACAATTAGTATAAATAATAGTTTTCTGCTTTGGCTTCATGAGATGTTGTCTGCGCAACCGAATGAAGACGATGGTAGGAGAGGGGTAAGAAATTCAAGATAGCGTAATCGGAGTATTTGAAGGAAATAGACTGAGAGAACTAGTAGTAGATGGGAAAATAACGTCAAATTGTGTGGGGAAGTGCAATGGGTTCATCTGGCTCATGATACAGAGCGGTTCAGCAATGAGACTTGAAGGCGAAGCATTTGTTGAGAAGTTCAGCGACAGTCAGCTTTGGACGCGAGACTCCTCAGTGTGACGTCAAAGACGGCAGCTTAGCTACGTTTGCAAAACCTGTCTGCAGCCGTGAAGGAACCGGCGCATGCGCGGTGTGCTGTGAGGTGATGCTTGAATTCATAACGAGCTGCAATATGCGGTGTTTTAATGACTATAGTTTACAAACCGCTGATGCGACCCAAATAGCTAATTGCGGGCGTTTCGTTTCGTTGCAACACGGCAACACAGGAATACAAAATCCAGGCCAATTGCAGGAGCAGACCTTGAAATTTAACAGCACAATGAGGTTGAGTTGCCCGATGAACGGTTCAAACACGTTAAAACAGAAGGATATAATAAAAATTTGGACTTTTGAAGAATGAAGTTTGTATGAATAATACGTGAAAATTCAGCTGATACTTAATGTAAAACTTACAGGCATTTTTAGGGTTATGTGACATGCGACTTACCTAAACTAGGATTTAGCAAAAAAAATGCTTACTAATTATTGTTATTAATTAATATTGTATGCACTGTAATATTTATATTAATAATTATTAACACTGTAATTGTTTATTTTATTTTATTTATTTTGCTGTCTGTGTTTTATATAAAAAAAACTGATAAAAATAAAATTTTGAACCTGATATTTATTGGACCGTGCATCATTGTGATAACTGAAGAATAAAAAAACCAAACAGATGTCACTAGGTATTTTATTGTACTTCTTATAGGATCAACATGTTTCAAGCATTACTATGCCCATCATCAGGAGCTCGCTACTATGATGTTGATTACCACATTGGCCGTTTCGTTCTTCGTTTTCTGTAGGTTGGAGGTTAGGTGCGGTTAGGCTGGAGTAGTGTCCGGGTTGCAGACTGGATACTACTCCAGCCTAACCACACCTAACCTCCAACCTACAGCAAACCAAGAACGAAACGACCAACGTGGTAATCAACATTATAGTCGCGAGCTCCTGATGATGGACATAGCAGTGCCCGAAACATGTTGAGCCTATAAGAAGTACAATAAAATAATAAGTGGCATCTAGTTGGTTTTTTTAATTCTTCAAAATTTTGAACATTTACACTGACAGTGTAACATTGTATACATAAACGATGAGGTGTGCCAAATAAGAAGGGGTTTGAGTCAATTCCGACTGACGTAAATTCCGGGTTAGGAAAATATTTCAGGAACTGAACCCTTACGTAAGATAAGATCTACGCTCTTCGGAGATGTAAAGCAACGTAGAGTAGTGTGATTTGTTAGAGTCGTTTTGGGAAAAGAGAGAGAAGACCAGGGGCAAAATGTCTGTAATATTTTCATTTAATTAAGTCAAATACTTAACATTATTTAAACTTGTTCGTTGCAAGTTGTGGAAATCACAAGAAACACATAAATAAGCTAAAGGGAAAGAAACGGAGTATTGCAGTTCTCACTTAGGTGGGGCATATATTTACCATTTCGAATGGAAAGCGTAAAAGCATGTTTTTATGTTTACCTAGAAGTTCACTTTTAAATTCTTCAGCCTCAAGCAGTGGAGGAGTAAAAACTACATGAAAGAGGGACCTCAGTTGGAGACAAATTTTCTTGAACGAGACGAGTGTCAGCTGCCGTGAGAAATGTAGGCTGTTGCCCTGAGGACAGGACACTGAGACCGTTTATGAGCAGGGCGTTTTTGGATGTGTTGCAGTCTAAGGGGTAGAAAACTGTGGGACGATGGAGCAGTTTGCGTAACGAGAGGCTCCATGTTTTGCGCTTTGTACTAAATAGCTCGTCATTATGATAAATTGAATGATGAGTGGGTTGGCAGCGCATGAAGCACGAGCGTGGGAGGAATATTACGTTGAAAATTATGACATTCTGAACACAACATTGATGACTTAATGACACACTGAAATTAATTTTAAATTTTATTTGGAGGGTCACCAGCGCATATTTCCAGGGATGTGCCTTCTGAAACCAGGGTATCGAGTACAAACCCTCATGTTAATCTTCGATTCTATGTTATCATACATTACATTTAATTTATTGTCTTTCTTTTTGAGGTGTATTTTATAATTGTATGATATGAATATTAGCCAATCTCGCTTGCTTACGAGATTTTCCCTCAGTTCTCCTTCTAACATCAGTTACGTTTTCCACACTTTGGTCTCCCACCAACATATAATCTACTATAAAACTGTACTCAGATTTCTCAAATCTGCTCCCTTGTTGTACACGAGTAATTTAGCGGAATGACAGGAGCTGGTTGATATGATTCTTGAGGGGCTCAAGTGGCGGGATGTAGCCAATACGTCAACGAACCTTCGAATTCTATAAAATAGAACGAACTTGTATATTGGCCGAAGGGTTTCTATCTTCCCACTCAGGGTTCGGCACCATGGAATTTGTTACTTATAAACCGTACATAATACTCTAATGGACTACATTAATAAGTCTATCTTTCTGGCATCTCATTACGTTGTAATTTTTTCTATACTAAAGAAACAGGTCTTCTTACAAATAATGATCTAGATTTGGTTAATGTATGACATACAGGAAGAAAACTTGAATATTTCGTGATCCTTAAGAAGACTGGTGGCGATATAGTGCAGATTCATATTTTGAGGTAATCACTGAGTATTGCAGCGGGGTGGGTCATGTCGCACAAATTGGGGAAATTAGAAAACGCCAGAGACTTTTGTTTGAGAATTTTTATATTTAGTCCCAGTGGCTCAGGATTCTTATCATATTTTCATAATTTTAATTGTTCAAAATATTCTGTTTCCTGTCAGCTTATGGATTCCAAGTCGCAGAGTGAAAAATCTTAGCCAAAATCCTGGGAACTGTACTTCAGAAATTGAAATTCTCGTCCTTCGTCAGGGGTAATTTTGCTTTCCTTTTCAGTATCGCTATGCAGGTCTGTAATGACTAAAAGTTTGAAGGAGTGACACTTAAATCGTTAACACCAGATTGTGTAGTCGAAAAGTATTTGGAATTAGGATTCCAATCTCCTCCAAAAAAGATTATCCTCAACTCTTGCGCGCCCTTTAACAGTCGTGCCCCTTCCGTGTTGTCAGTAAAAAGTAACATCTGTCAGTGTTCTCTAATACCTCCGCGATAGACAGCGTGCTATATTGAAACAGTCGGTAACCAACAGTTAGCCGGTAGGCACATGCACGGAACACTGACTCGTCTATTCAGGATTACGCAGCGGTTAATCCAGTTAGGTGAACAAAAAGTACTCATTCAGCTCTACAAAACAGGAGAAACAGAAAACGCTACGATAAACATAAACAGAAAGCTAAACAAGAGTGTAGAATTACCTGAAGGGCAAATCGACTTCCGTTGCTATGTTAACTCACCACTCCATACCAAAGAGTGGCTGTAGTGCACATAACTGGCCGTGGTGGTGGACTGAAAGTCTTGATTTCTTCGCAATACGAACTGTTGATAGTGGCAGCAGAAACGCTTGTCAATATAATTAGTCTCTGGGAAGGAAACTTTTTTTTGGTTGGATGTGTGGGGGATGAGCAGAAGTTATCGGGATGGTCTGCGTTAGAAGGTAGGAAAATCGGCGAAAAAAAATCATTCAGGCTAGCCAATTATAGTTAGACACAAATCGTTGTGTCGACGTGGGCTACTAGGTACAAGTAACAAGCATTCCAGTTAATGTCTGTAGAAAGGTTCGAACTGGAACAAAATTACACATTGCCTAATTTAAAGGATATGGCAGGCTCAGAGTTGTTAACTTGACAGAACATTGCCAGTTGCTTTGGTAATCTCAGAATTTTGAAGTTGTGTTTTGACTCAGGATCTGTTATATTTTAATTTCGAGATTTAGTTCACTTTGTGGCTAAACACAGAATATGTTTCGAAGTTCCTTTTTCTTTCCCCAAAGAAATTGAACAGATTTTCAAACAAACAAACAAACAAACATGTTCTCAGTTTCTGAGCTAATAGTGTTACTTTCTCACGGGTCCAGCAAACTATGTTCTCCACTTTGCTTATTCCTCCTGAAGACGGAGACAGATCTAGCCTCCTAAACATTGTGATTTTTAAAGTTACAAACTTTAGTCAACGTCTAAAATTTCGATAACTACTAAAATCATTTAGTTTTGTTACAAAGTTTTAAAAAAGTTTTAAATACAGGTTAAAGTTTTAGTAGTACAATAATATAAACAGCCAACTAGATACAACAATAGTAATTTTATTAATAATTTTAATCAGATTAACATATTTCGGGGGATAATTTTGCCCATTCTCAGGTACACTAGACTGTGTTTACAGCTTGTGGTATAAAGTACCGACGATGCTGCCTGCAGGCAAAATAGTCTAGTGCGCCTGAGGATGGACGAAATTATCGCCCGAAACATGTTGAGCTGATTGAAATTATTAATAAAATTATTATTGTTGCATCTATTTGGCTGTTTATATTATTGTATCAGTGATGCACGGTCACACAAACATCAAATTCTAAGCTGTAGTTTCGGCACACAAATTTTTCCTGCTATGTCGAGTGTTACGTTCCGGCCAAAATTTTCAAGGCTGTCATGCTTGGCCCCCAAGAGGAACTAAACACTACACGAACCTAGGGGTGCTAGATGTGTAGTTTGATTAACAGCATTAAAATACAACGAAATTTGGAAAGGGTGTCATGCTTTATGTGAGAGAACGTAGCGTCATGCACATAGTACAAAAGGTGACAGGTCACTGAGCCGAAATACGAGGCGCGGCTGGAATAAGCTGCTTGGAGCTGATATGTCACTACATCAATGTTAATAAAAATCCAACCAGATGCAACAGTATGCAGATATTTATTTACTGCACAGTCGCTCTACATGTTTCGGGTGTCACAGCACCCATCATCAGGAGTACTAAAAACTGTAACTGCAGCCTCCGGTACAGGTCATAATACTTGCACAGCTACTTCCCTCCAACGTGGCCCCATGGGGCCACGTTGGAGGGAAGTAGCTGTACTGCAGTCACAGTTTTCAGTACTCCTGATGATGGGTGCTGTGACACCCGAATCATGTAGAGTGACTTTGCAGTAAATAAATATCTGCATACTGTTGCATCTGGCTGGATTTTTATTAACACTGAATTAAGATGCACGGAACCGTGAGCTTATAAAAAGTCACTACATATTACTTATCCATAGCCAACTGTTTGACCTTGAAGGAGGGGCGGTAAGTTTTCTAATGCGACGTCATGATCTAGAGAACCGCCGAGATATGCTCAAGATAAGAATATTTTGAAAGCTTACAATTCGGCATTGATGTGAATCTCCTTAGTTTTATTAATTCCTTCTTGAAAAATTGGGTTTTTACAAAAGGTAAAGTTAAAAATTGACAGTCCTGCCTCAAACGGAGGTCAAGGGAATGTAACATTTTTCATATACTTCTCGTGGACTTCCAAAGAGGAGGGACTGTAAATTTCAACATTTTTAGGAGCCGTCACAAAATTGCAAAAAAAAAAAAAAAAAAAAAATCTTTTCGCCTCCCCCTCTCCCCCTGTCCTTTTTTTTTTCTTTTTTTCTATTTTTATTTTTTTATAAAAATATTTAAATTT
>Ga0123354_10010471_pt1 | contig 14285 bp, 4 predicted proteins | sample TergutLab28metaG_2_FD_97872 | JGI IMG/M metagenome (GOLD analysis project Ga0123354, IMG submission 97872) | Labiotermes labralis P4 segment gut microbial communities from Petit-Saut dam, French Guiana - Lab288 P4 | ecosystem: Host-associated > Arthropoda: Insects > Digestive system > Gut ... | reverse complement strand
GAAGGTTCATTACCGCACTCACAAGCGTCCGCCACCTGTCTCTATCCTGGGCCAGCCCAATCCAGTCCATATACCCACATCCCACCTCCTGGAAATCCATCCTAATATTATTCACCCATCTACGCCTTTGTCTCCCCAATGGTCTCTTTCCCTCCGGTTTCCCCACCAAGGCCCTATACACCCCCCTCTCCTCACCCATACGCGCCACATGCCCAGCCCATCTCATTCTTCTTGTTTGTCCTTACTAGCATTAATTACGTCGAATTGTGCGCTGTTCTAATCTTCATTGTTTTATAATCTTGCCTTCTTTTGAACTACTTCAAATTCTTTTTGTTGGTTTTAATAGTCCCTTGATTAAGGTGACCTCAAATTATCACCGAAGAAATCGAGATAGCTCAGTCGTTATAGTAAGTAGACAACTGTCTGCGTACCAGAGATATCGTAGTTCTATTAACGGCAGATAAAGAGAATTCTCTGTTCTAGTAAGGGTCCAGGGGGGTTCTAGGGGCCCACTTAGCCTCCTTTTCAGTGGAAAACTGATGCAGTTTACCCGGTGGTAAAGCGGTTGGGGCTTGAACATGACTATCTTATTCTAGTGCCTGGGATAAAAAGCTCTTGGAGCTACTTCTTCAATCCCCGTTATGAGTATTTGGTACAGGGGGAAATATTACCAGTTATATCTCCGCTTGATTGTACGTTAATACTGAATTTAGTATAGTACAAAATAATACAACTTCTAATTCAGTATTATGTGTTAAACTTTGTAACATAATAATAAGCATGTAACTTCAGACAACCTTTTAGTGTGAGCATCTGATTTATGCTTTATCTGCATCAGAATATAGAGACAACGCCATTAGATATAATGTGTATAGGCTACTGGCAAGTTTCATTTTAGAACCAAAAAAACATATCCTTTATCCGTAACTACGGCCTATCTCCCCCACCCTCACCCCCTTAATCGGTTTTCCCTTTACCAGCTTACTGGCCTTTTATTTAGTGGGACGCTATTCCCGAGACGCAACATGGTGGACAGTATGGAAAACCTACAGGCTGTGACCAAAGCTAAGGACACTAGTTATTGCTCGTCGTATCGGACGGAGACTTTCGCACTGACAACTAACATAAGTACCGACAGACGTCTCTGTGAAATTTTTTTTATGGGAAAATTAACAGCTCAAGGTACAGTGTTATATATATATCCCACCTGCTGACACGTTAGGAAACCGAATTTTGCCACACATTCTGCTTTTGCATGACTTTTACAATAAAACCCGATTATTTCCCTTTACATTATACAGAAATGACTTTTAAAATTGGGAAAGTGCATGTTCTGTGTAAGGTAGAACTAATCTTTATACGCGTTGACAAAATTGAGAAAAAAAGACTATCAGATTCTTCATGTCTCTCCGTCCGTTCGTTTGGGCTTTCGTCCGCATGGAACAACTAGATTCCCATTGGATGAATTCTCATGAAATTTGAAATGCTAGCATTTTTCGAAAAATCAGTCAAGAAAATTAAAATTTCATTAAAATACGACAAAAATAATGGGCACACACGAATATCAACATACATTTTTTATCATATCTCGCTCAGTTCTGCTTAGAATTAAAGTTGTTTCGCCTAAACTTTGTAGAGAAAATCAAGACACACATTTTATATTCAGTAACATTTTTCGAATTTATGCAGTTTGAGAAATATGTTGTAAGTATGCAGAGCTGGAGAGGCCACAGATGACTATGTAACATTGCGCATGCGCATTGCGTGCTGAACAATGAAAGCTGCAGACAAATATTTAGAACATAAAATACTTAATTCCTTTCGAGTGCAACAAAGGTTGCTCGAACGCTCCACAATGTCACGTGATATGATCTTTTCGTCTCTTGTTATGCATAATATAGACACAATTCAGATAATAGAGTTTAATTTAATAGAGATTTGCGCAACTGTTTTTGAGGTTTATGCTGTGTAAGAAGTGGCTCTTGCATAGGCGAATATAATTTAGACTTACGTCAGTTTTAAGTTCATTTAGGGCAATCAAATTCTTTGTTACACTGCTGACATACGAGCAATTCAAGCCTGCGTATAACACATCCTTACAGCAGACAGTTTCCGCTTTCGACGAAGGCTGCATTCGATCTCACGCCAGTTTATGTGCGATTTGTGGTGCAGAATGTGATATCTGGACAGGTTTTTCTCACAGCACTTGAGTTTTACCCACACAATGTCATTCCACTAATGCACCTTTCATAAGTTTTCTTCATCTACCGCCTGCGCGAAATAACATTCGCAACTGACAGCGTCGGTAAATGAAACACTTCTCTCTCTACCTCACTTTATGTAAAATAAATCAACTACACCTACAGACATTGACGTCAATATTCGCGTACGTTAACAATGAACTCATGAACAAAAGTGTGTATAGCGTGCAACAGGAAGATGCTGCGACTACATAACACGATCAAGTTTCCATTGTTTTCATAAGTCCTGAAGCAAATTGTGATTTGACTTTCCAGTTCATTGTTACACCATATGCATACAGCTCACCAAATATTAAAATAAGATTTTCCAATATTAAAAACATAATTCTGTCTAATATAACCTTCTCAACAGAAGTATTAATTTATCTCAGTATTTAACCAACTTGATGCACAAATTTTGTTTCACAATAAGTTTTATTTCATGCCTCTACATGTTTCGAGCACATGTGCTCGAAACATGTAGAGGCATGAAATGAAACTTATTGTAGAACAAATTTTGTATATCAGTTTGGTTAAATACTGAGATAAATATACTGAGATAAATATACTGAGATAAATATACTGAGATAAATATACTGAGATAAATATACTGAGATAAATATACTGAGATAAATATACTGAGATAAGTATACTGAGATGCACGGTCAGCAAAACGTCAAAAAAAAATAAGTATTAATGTTCGGTCCAAACTTAACTCAACTTAACTTCCTACTTCAAGCTCAGATTTTTCTATTACTTTACCTTCTGTTATTTATAAGCTTTAAAATTCTCCATCATAGTTCATGACGGGACAAGCGGACAGTGACTGGGAAATTAACACAGTCTAAAATTTTTGCTTTCTGTGTAAATGAATGTAGTGTCTTCTACTACCACCCTCCTCCCTGACCACCTGATTCTTTTCTAATTTTATGCACAATTTAGAGGGTCGTCGGAGTGGAAAGAATGTTCAAAAGGTCGACAATGGAGGCTAATTCTGTAAAACGATGCAACACAAACTATAGGAAAAGACGAGATTTCTATGGCAACAAAGAAACCGAAATAACACGGACACCAACATATAAGCATTGAAGTGTTTAAAAATAATCAAAGTAATATCATTTATCCCTACACATTCGTTTTATGCGTTTTGACAGTCTAAGGGAAACAGAAGAACCTTAATCTCTTAACACTATCGATATATCTGTTGCACTAAACCGTGAATTCTAATGGATTATATAACACAGTAATATATAAATTTTCGTGCGTTTAAGGATTACATTCAAAAAGATTGTCTCTTTCATATTTATCCAGATACGAGTTTTCGTCTTGAAGCATGTACAATATATATGTGTATCTAGTTTGCTCTCTTCTTAGAACAAACTACTGTTTAATATGAATAATATTTAAAGTAATAGAAGTTACACCCGGTGAAGGTCGTAAGACGTGTGCATTGCACACAGCTTACGACCCAACTTCACACAACCACAACCAGCACAACCAGTGCAGAACACAGTGCACACAGCTTACAATCCAACTCCACACAACCACAGCCAGCACAACCAGTGCAGAACACCACACGCAGTAATACAGGTCTTGTTCTCCTGATGATGTTCATAATGATGCCCGAAACATGTTGAGATAGAAGTTTGATAATAAACATCGGATTAGTTGCATCTTGTTGGTTTATCTCTCTTCACCCTAAAATAAAATTTGTTTTGATTTTCTCTACAAATATTGCCTGAAATATTTCTCACTCTAAGAATTATTCAGCGAGATGTTATCCTAAATTTAAACATGTCGTCGTAAAAAGTATCCGTCGCCTTTGTCATATTTTAAAGAGACTTGAATTTTCTTGACCTATATTCGAAAAATCCTAACATACAAAATTCCATTCAAATTCATGCCGTGGGAGCCGAGTTGTTCCACGCAAACAGCTGGACGGACAAACAGACATGTCAAAGCTAACAGTCGCTTTTTGCAATTTCGCGAAAACGCCTGAGCACCAAAACACAAGTTCTATTTTCGAATATTAATGCAATCGATTTTCATATTTGGCCGAGCAGTTTCACTATCAATTTTTGTTATGACCTCTGCGTTCTTTCGATTTTCAGACTTTTATGACGTAAAGTCATAACAATTTAAGGATTTCCGCCGGAGTATTTTATTTTTCTCAGCCACTTGTATGCCATTTCAGTAAAGTTTCTATATCTGAAACGTGATGTGGGTATTAGGTCTATCCTTCGTTTATGACTCTCCATAATGCGCCTCTGTACTTCTGAAGCGCTCTAAAAAAATCATCCCATTGCCATAAATGCTGTTCCATTTCGTGGGTTTATTGCAGATAAATAAATATATTTCTGTATTATGTTATGGAATGGGGTGATGTAAATATGTGGAATTTTTGGTAATAAATGTGGAGATAATTTACGAATATGGAGTTTGAAGAATTATGGAAAAATAGAGGGACTTATTCTAGAAAACGTGAAGTCTTGGAACAGCACGGTTTAGGCTACATAAGCGGAATGTTTTTCGTTTTGGACTGGCAAGAAATATATACTTGAAATCTAATGTGGTTGTTATTATCATTATTATTATTATATTATATTATAATACCAAGGGACGTACCTGGATTTTTGCCACGTGTATGGATTTTACCCTTCCGAGTATAAAAAAATCTAGAAACTAAAATTTCTTGGATTATTAATAAATCTAATTTTACTGGTGTGTTTAAAATGAAAATAGAAATGGCAACAAAAATTCTACCGAAAATGCTATTGCACGTCTGTCTGAAAACCATGAGTTCTGTACATATTAGGAATAGTGTACAGTACATCCACAACACTTTGGATCTTTCTTATTAATTTTGCTGTAGGAAACACGAAAACTAAATCTTAGAATTTTTATGTGTATTACAGATCCATACATGGAGGCAATATATTTACATGGTTAGCGTAAATATATCTCCTAACACTTACTTCGCATAAGCAGGAGGTACTAAGTTCAGCTTCAAGCCTGGCTACTGCCTGCTGTTCTAGAGTATTTATATGGTTCTCCATCTTTTCTTCAAATACACTCTGTGGGATTAATGTAATTACATAACAAAGATCTCCTTCATCAGTCTAACATACCTTTCACAATAATTCTCTCACCCGTGATGAAACGCCTTGAAATTATACTGTTTCTTTAAGTAACATATGAATTAATAAAATATATATTTAAAACTACCTTTATTGTTGCATTTCGTGGAGTCATTTAAGAGTCTCACGCAACATAACACACAACACACACCCACATTCAGGCGCATTCTCATCAACGTACTCTTACACAATACGACATGCTGCCACAGCACCAAGTTAATATAATGAAATTAATCTGGGAGTATTTTAAAAAATGTGACTTTGGCAAGGAACAGTGTAGCTCCCCGAAGATGATCTTAGGATCGAAACATGTTGCAGCGATTTTAAATGTTTTAATGTAAAAAAATTATGTATGTGCATTAGTTGGTGTGCTAATTAAATGAATATTTAAAATTCAATTGTTCATATGAATGAAGTTGGTTCTACACACTTCTTTTAGCATTGGCAATGATTTCTGAGAAATTAAAGACAGTGAATAGCAGCGAAAGTCCTTTACAGCTGCGACGCCACACGCCAACATAATGACTGTAAGAAGCGTGCTTTGTTTTCAGAATGTGACCTGTGTACACCCCTTGTATTGTCGCCGTGACTGCTTTGCACAGGAGACCGAGATAAATTTAGTTGAATCCACTAATTGAGCTGGTCAGTCGGAGGGGTTGGTGAGGCAAAGGGGGGGGGGAGTGCTTCTCTCGCACTAGAAATTAAATTATACTCCACAATAATGAGATTAGAGATCTCTGGCTCTTGGTCGCTGACGCGAGACATTGGACTATTCATCCTCCAGAAGCTGTGGTGCTTTGCCCTCTGCAGAGAAGCGGCAATAAGGGAAAACATTTATCCTCGTTTCATTTTCTCCTTTCTTGAAGATTGTAGTCTTCGTTAATGACATCGTACAATTTTATATTATTGTCAATATTGCCAGTAAGCTTTCGGCCTCTACTTTCAGGTTATTCCAATATTCTTGGGCTACTCACCAAATGGAGGAACAATTTCTCTGAAACATTGGTGCCTATGTACCAGTTTGCACTGTAACACATTCCAGAATATTGGCAAATTCACGAGCGGCGCTCCGAGAATCTAATGTCGCTAGATTCCTTCTTTTCCGGACAAGTTCCGTAGTTTTCAGGGTTTTCCATCCTCTTTTTGCACTCAAAATTATTACCTTGTATTTAATTTCCGCTGAGGGGAACGGTTGGGCCTGAGTTACAACAAGTAACAGCAAAACATTGAAAGTCACATTATGAGACGTGTAAAATTTATCTATGAAAAATAGGGTGTACCGTATAAGCGGCACCTTAAAGATGAGACGCGCATATATTCTGAAACAGTTCAACGAGAAGCTGTCCCTCATCCTCTTTCCCTCCCGGAGTAATAAATATTTCAAATATTTGTTGGGTCGTTCAGCACAAGTTCACTGCCTTGCCTCAGTTTTGTAGGCTAACAATTTAGCGGTAATTCTGTAACTGAAACAAGGTCTATATACAAGAATTTGTTTATATGTTGGGCGATTTTGTTTTATAGACGAAGCGTGGTTAATCTCGAGTAGTTACATTGACAGTCAAAACAGTAGGGAATGTAGTGTTGAACATCCACATGTAAAGCATGAGAGTCCGCTGCATTTATCAAAGATTCGTGTTTGATGCGCAGTGTTTTGAAAAAGAATTTTGTGCTTTGTTCTTTGAAGACACATTTACTTCAAAAAATTATCTAGACATTTCACTCAGTCCATTGGCTGGTTGTTTGGAAAAAAGTAAAAAGGGCTGCTTGTTTTAATAAGACGGGGTGACTTACTATACTGCGAATACAGCAACTCCTTTCTTGCAGAACGTCTTCGGTGATCACATTGTCGGGCAAGGATTTTGGCCACCACGATCACCAGACCCTACGTCACCTGAAGTCTTTCTACTAGGATTTTTTAAAGAAAGAGTATACAGCAATAACACAAGAAGATTGGAAGACTTCAAACATAACAATGAAGGGACAATGACCAACAAACTCTTAGATATGTTTCAACAACAACAACAAAAATAACACCGTGGAATGGGTGAATACTTGTCTTCAGAGGGGTGGGGAAAGATTCAGCATCTGCTGTAATTACACGTTGTTTGTCATATTTATGCTATCTTTGAAAAAATAAAATTATAATTAAAAACAAGTGGTCTGTAATATTTCTTGAACGTTTACTTCATTTTACACTCTTCAGGGCAAAGACAATCACATTTAAGAAGGTTGGCTGAATGGATAATAGTCAGAGAAGAATACATCATTGTATGTGGCAGACTAGTTGTAGAAAATTCTGCTGGGGGAACAATTTGTTGGTAAAGATATAGATAAATTGATCCCTTTAACTCACCATGAAGGCACAGAAAGTGTTGGTGTTATAGGACCACTCACTCTTAACCCCGACCCAGATGGTGTGCGTGGTCAACGCCACGCCTTAGCGTCTTTCGCCAGAGAAAATCTCCGTATTCCTTGGGGGAATACAGGTGGGACCCAAGACCGGTTTAGAAGGATTTTGGCAAAGGTAAAATCACTTGCCCAATTGGGGATTAAACTCTGGGCCATCCAGCCAATAGCAGGTATTGGTGTTGACGTAGGGATAAGTCTGTCTTGGAGGAATAATATGTTTGCATAGTGAGTCAGCACACATTAAGCCGGTGTTCGTTTCTTTCACTATGCGAGTGATGATATTTCCAGTTTCACAAGAGGAGACATGTTCTTGGCAATTTTAATAAGTGCTAATTTGAAGAAAGACCATGCTGCATAAAGACGGTCACATTTCGAGTGGTTTTGTAGGAAATAAAATGATGGGGATCTGAAAGTGGAAAAGCGGGTAGAACAATTTCTGTGACTGAGCGACAGACAGACACACCAAGCAGCAGTTCATAAAAGGAACAGCGGCCAGTAGGTTCCATAAAAATTGTTAACCACTAAGTTTTTCTAAATATCACTTTTAACAGCCTGTTGTCAACTTATAGGTAACGTATTACACTCCTGTTAACAACAATGCATTAGTTAATTCCTTATAGTTGTCAAACTGCTGTTTATTCTGAGAATTAAGTGCAACACATGAGTAAGCCCTGTTCAGGCAGCTAGTGTGTTATGCCATATAGGAATAGTATTCGCCAGGACAGCATGTGGAACCTCCTGATCTAACGTCTAGGATATCGCCAGGTTTTTAGGAATATTTCGACACATGCGAACGTCACAGTTCTTCTCTTTTAGATTAAGAAATTAACCGGATGGAGAAGCAGAAATTTGAACGCCTAACGATATTCACATTACGCGGGGATAAATGTAACTTAAATTTCTTTAAACAAAATAAAAATCACAGGATTTTTTTTAAATTTAGCTTCATACAAAAGGTAAAACTTTCATCCACCACAAAAATATCCTTAGCTTCTAAAGAATTCTTTCAGTCCTCTTAATAATCAACACCCTTGACTCGAACGTGCTTAGTTTTATTTCAGATGTGACAATATTAGAAATGGATGGCATTTAGATAATCTTATTTTTGTTTATTCGTGATTTATCACGTCGTCATAAAGATGTCAGATCTAAAATAAACTTATTTTTAAAACTTTTATAAAAGTCACATTTTAAACTCTATGTGACACAAATGAAAAACAAGAAGTGATTTCCATTGGTGTATATGAATAATTTTCTTAATTATGGCCCAGTACAAATGAAGATACGTTGTCAATCAAATTTACTGAAATACATGACGTGCAACATAACCATTTAGTGTACAGCGACAATATTGTATTGAATAACAACACAAACTCTCATTTTACTAAAGACAATTACGTAGAAAGTAAAGTAAACCTCGGACAACGCCGCCTTTAATTTCTAGACCAAACCATTTAAGATATTAACAGTAGGAGCAAACGGTCTTTTACAGCATTTGTTTCACCATTGCAAATGGTTGCCCGAAGAAAGATATCAATTAGGTAAACAACCTACTATAAATAATGTCTTTGTATCTTAGCTTTAATGTCAGAGCTGATAGACGGCCAGCCACTGTTTAGCTTTTGAACCCATAGTGAACACTGACCTTCTGATGGACCACTTGAAAGATGACGAGTTCTCAGGTGTGATCTGTCTGCTTCCTTCACAATAACTACATACAGCAAGATATCTCGTCAGTAATCTATTACAAATTATCATGATCGTATAAAAATGAAGCAAATCCATATGTCAGCTACCCTTAAGGGCATCAGAAATTTAATTATCAAGATTTCGAGGGATGGACAAATGATAAGATCTCAGCAGGATTAATCCAATCTGAACTCTTATACCTTATGTAAGACCCATTTCAATACGAGTATTATTTTCCAACCTTGACTTACGTATCTGGAATCACGTATTTGTTTCACATTTTGCCAATATATTTTATTATATATTTATAAACCGGCCCACACTCCGCCCACCGACCTTGATTTCACTATGGAAGTAAAAATCCGTATAAATCCTCTCGCATTAGAATTAAATAACCTAAGCTTTCGTAAAACAGACGAAAATTCAGACGGCCGCCATTACCCTGCAAGATACTGGCGGCGAATTTAACGAACTTGGCACTTTAAACTAGAAGCTGCATCTTGACTGTGGTCGGCCGTCGGCGCGAACGGGGGTTCAGTAACCTTCTTTGCACTCATCTAACTTCACTGCGGTACATATATCATTTTTTAGCGCACTTTTTTAAAATAACTTCCAAATTACTCAATTATTATATCAACTACTGCACATATACAAAATTTATATAATTTAAACATTAAATCATTAAAACGCTCCGACATGTTTCGGTCCTAGGACCATTATCAGGGAGCCATATCGTTCTTGCTAAAGTCACACTATAAAAAGTCACATTAATTTCCCTGTACCAGTTGGGTATTGTGACAGCATGCACGGCAAATATTTACATATGTTTCGGTGCCAAAAGAAATTTTATACCCATGTAAAAATAAATATTTCTATGTTTCTGTTTATTGCAATTTTTTAAATTTCTACTCGTGTATAGGGATTTTCAGATAAAACACAGTGCTGAAATGAATGGCAAAAGCACTCGTAGAGTTTAACCTGTTCTTAAATCCGTTGTAAAATTAATTTACCATGGTACCGTGATTTCTGGACTTGTTCAATCCTACAAAACAGTCGAGTATTTATTATTTTTTGGGGGGTTTAATTCATACTTAGATTTAGTTTTTTTCCATTCTGTTAACAAGATAACATACAGTTTCTTTTCAGTTTTACCTAGACAGAGAAACTTAAAACAAAGTACATACCTTCCACACAAGTCCCAATGTTTTTCAGCGGTGATAAGGAATAGAAATTAACAACATCAAACGATTTCCCCTGTGGCCCACGTGGAAACAAGGAGGGGTCTATTTTGTAGTCGATGGGTTTCACTCGTGATGAAAGTGTTCCACTGTCTTGCAGTGCAGTATTATTTAGTTGGTCAGGATTTTTGACAGTATACAAGTTACATTATAATGCTTGTTGCTTTCTTTTTTTCCCCACATTTATTATCTTCTTATGTATTTGACCATGATCGTTTAGCCCAGCAAGATTCGCAATACGCCAAAGTAAAAGGGGAATTAAATAATTTTGACCTATGCTTTTTACGAATTCAATTCAGAATTAAACTGCGGGTGTATTTTACGAGGAATTTGAGAAAGTGACCAAGAAATACTATTTTAATTTAAGGATATTTTATGCCTCGCAGTAGTGACAAGAAATTGTATGAGCAAACTAATCAATTTACCTATAAGAAACCAAATTTATCGTGATCAAAATTAATATTATTTGGCGAAGGATGTACTCATGTTACATGAATATGCCGAAAATGAACTGCGAAACATCTTGAATGCCACGTGTATCATATACATTTTGACTTGGGATTTGCTGGTATTTCTTAATTCACAGTTACGAATTGCCTCACCATGAAACACACAGTTAAGGCATAATTTCATAGCACCATATCTCGTATGGTAATTTGACAGTGTTATAGTCCGTTAATCATATTCAGTACAAAATAGAGGAAAATAATTAAGCCAAGTGAATGCCTTAATGCAGTGTAATTGCAAAATGACGACGGGTGTGCCTCAGGGAAAGAACATAACACGTTTGTAACGTAGTAAATAAGACGGATCACTACAGAGTTCATGCAGATTAGAATCATTAAGAAAATGCCTAGAATCTTAGTATTTAGTGGCGTATTTACAACAAAGAAAGAGGGGGAAGCCACAGATTATGCATTCATTTATTCACTCTTTTACACATAAAATCCACACAAACCCTAGGTTAATCTACATCTTCTTTGTCAACTTCTAGATGAAAATCCAGATACAAAGAACTGTCGGTTGGTAAGTTGAAACTGTACATCACTGGCAGTTTGCGAATCAAGTGTAGATGTAATAAAATAACTTAGCTTCTTAATTGAACTGGAAGATAATGATAGTTTTAACATATCTAAAAAAAATTGCGTGTACGTGCGAGTTTTATATAACTGATGGTAGTTTCAATTTAGATGTTGTCTGGAATTGTAAATAGGTATTTGATTCTAAATCGTTATATACGTATACACAAATACATATGAAGGTTACATTATGACCAGTGGCGCAGACATCCAATAGAGACCATCATTCCACTCAGTTATAGAGCCTCCTCCCTGTAATTATTAGCTGCCTTCTATAAATTTCTCATAGGAAGGTTCCAGAATTCCGTAATCTGTCGAAAGTCGAAAAAAAATCCCATGAAAACTTCAATGCTACACACGTTTGCGGGCTCCCTAATCACGTGTAGCGTGGAGCCACGGCATCCGCGGGAGACTAAACTGCGCCACTGATAATGACCCAAAATACAAATTAAAAACCTGCATTGAGGTGCTGAGATTCTTGAACTTCATTAGAATGCAGAATTTGTATAATTTGTGCCTTAATATTACAAAGTTTCTGTACGCTTTCTAAACTGGGTTAGCAGAAGAACGTGTTTATCGTGTTACAGCAATATCCAATTAAGATAGAAATATTCTGATTGTGAGATAAACCGAGAAGCCTGCACCAGACCGTACCTCTTCAGTTCGCCACTGATGCGATTAAAATAATGAGATTTCTGTCTAATGTTACTAAAGAGTTTCGTTTCTTTGTAAAACTTGAGCTTAAAGAAGACGTGTAACTTCATACATAACGAAATCTAAAGTTTACAACATTCTGCCAACTTTCACAAGCGTCAGGAAGCTTATAGTTCTCCGGTTTCTCTCTCCAGGCCACATCGCTAATTCCAGCAAAATGTGTAAGACTTTCAAGGCTAAAGGTACTGACCGTTCTTCTTGGTTACAAAATTTCCATATTACGCAAGGTATGAAACTTATTAATCTCTATGAATTACTGTAGACACACTGTGAATTGATACACCTGTCTCAGGAAAACTTATTCGAATTTCCCGTTAATGTTAAGGCTTCTCGAAAATTTGTTTCTGAAATACTTTAAGGATTGCATTCTTTTCATAATCGGGAACAACATGCTTTTTCTCATTAAAGCAATGAAATTTGAAGATATTCCCTTTTTACCTGGAAAGCACATTATTATTGGCCAAACAAATGAAAAGGAGCAAGTGGAGTAAGAGGAAATATAAAGTAGTGTGATAAGAAGAAGATAGCCAAAGGGTAGCAATATCGAAAATAGGATGTGATATACAAGGCGAAAGATGGAGAAGAATATAAGAAGGAAATGGAGGAAGAGAAAGTGACGGAAAAGAAAAACAAGATAAATAATATGAAGCAAGAAGGAGGAGGAGGAGAAAAAAGTGAAAAAGGGAGGAGGAGGAGGAGGAGGAGGAGGGAGGGAGATATTATATTAAGAAGATGACAGAAAACGAGAAATTGTATTAAGTAGTGACAGATTATGATGATGAAAATGAATAATTGTGTTGGATAAAGTAGCGGGAGACATCTATGTAGAACCTTTGTAACTGACCGTGAAAAAGCGCACAATTTCTTGGCGAATATAGGCCCTCTAACCGCGTAATAAGGATTAACGCAAAGCTTGAGGGTTTTACCAGAAGTACTTATTTCCTTATTACCCCTGCGAAAATTCTAGCAAAGAACGCTATAACGAACTTTGCAAATTACGTATTTAAAAATGCGAATATTTCATGTTTATCATTTTCTTACTACTGATAAAAACACCTGGGAAATATCCTCTATTTTTGGAATTCACTTGCGTATCCCTCTATTTCCTTGATATTTGTTTCGGAAAATAATTAAATAAATCCGAATATCTGTGATAAAGTTCTTAAATTCTTGTAGCAAGTAAATTTAAACGTTCTTGCTATGTAAGTGACATGCAGTTAAATCAGTACTTTTAGAAGGAAACAGACATGAAGATGAAAAGTATTTCTCTTAGTAAGAAATGTTTAGACAAAATTCTACACGTATAGCAAGCAACAAGTTAAAGAAGAAATCTGTTTTCCTTAACCTGTAGTTGAGGCATCCCCGTTGTGTATGTAACAATGAAAATAAAAATGAAGGTAAAATAAGTCAAAACACAACTAGTTGTATTGGATGTTAATGAAACAACATGTTTCAGCCTACTTAGCCATCAACAGGTTGCAAAGTTCTACGAGACTAAATATATATAAATAAATATTTAATCTCGTAGAACTTTGCAACCTGATGACGGTCAAGTAGGCCGAAACTTGTAGTTTCATTAACATCCAATAAAATTAGTTGCGTTTTGACTTACTTTACCTTTATTTTTATTTTTGTTTCCCTTAATGTTTACGTGATCGCCTCTGTGGTCTAGTGGTCAGAGTTTGTGGCTACAGATACAGAGGTCCCGGGTTCGATCCCCGGCGCTACCAGATTTTCTGAGTAGTAGTGGGTCTGGAACGGGGTCCACTCAGCCTCGTG
>Ga0123354_10010470_pt1 | contig 14288 bp, 5 predicted proteins | sample TergutLab28metaG_2_FD_97872 | JGI IMG/M metagenome (GOLD analysis project Ga0123354, IMG submission 97872) | Labiotermes labralis P4 segment gut microbial communities from Petit-Saut dam, French Guiana - Lab288 P4 | ecosystem: Host-associated > Arthropoda: Insects > Digestive system > Gut ... | reverse complement strand
TCCTTTCCCATAGAAAAAATCATAATCCCCTGCTCTTACTGTGCCCCCTTTGTCCCACCTGACCTCCTGCACCCCCACTACATCTAATTTATACCTCGCTAATTCCCTCGCTGCTGCCTTAAGGGACCTTGCCCTGTAAAGACTCCTAACGTTCCAAGTACCTATTTTCATCTCTCTTCGAATGCTGCATGATGTTTCCCCTAGAAACACTCCCCCCCGAGAGACCCGAGTGGGGGAGTAGTTTACCTCCGGCAAAACATAGTGCATACAATTGAAAATTTCGAGAGGTCTGTGGTTTCTTATGGCATATATCATTTGTTATGTTTTCCATATTCTTGGCAATAGACTGATTATACAGCATTTAATCCATCAAGTGCACCATCAACAAAAACAATTGTTTGACACTTATGTTGTGCCTCCTACATGTTTTGGTCCACTACATGTCCATCCACAGGGATATCTCCTAACAAAGGAATACAATAATGGCAGATTATATCATGTGTCATGGTATAAGCACTTGCCGACAACATAGGGTTAACTCGCCCAAAAAGAAGAAGATGTAATAATATAGATGTGTGTCAGCAATGATTGATAGATATTCGCAGGAAATGTAAAATATTTATGTGAACAAATGTGTAATTATTCTATATTTTAAATATTTTTAGCAATTTTAATTGAAAACATTGTATTTTGAATGCAGTAATTGCATATTCCGTTAAAGAACGCATCTTTAAAATTGTCTGCCGTTTATGCATTCCTTTGTTAGAGACATCCTTTTGGATGGCCAAGTAGAGGCTGAAACATGTAGGAGGCGCTACATGAAGTGACAAATGTTAGTTGTTGATTGTGTAGCTGTTGGATTAAATGCTGTGTGGTCATACACCATTGTTAGAACCTTACAGAATGAGTTAAAAGTTTTATGTTACTTGTACTGTGTATACTGTTACATTCACCGTATCAACCAACAGATCAGTAAAATACAGTAGGGTACAAAACGTACAAAACTCCCACGTGTTTTGGCACTGGAGTGCCATCCTCAGAGAGTCTACTAGAACAGAGGAATACAAGTGCAAAATGCCAGTCCAGGTATTGATCGCCTTTACCCGTATCAACTTTGTGTAATCTAGAATTTTAGTATTCCTTTCTCATAGTATACTCTCTGCAAATGGCATTCTGGTGCTGAAACATGTAGGAGTTTGGGGATTTTATTGAGTGCACTCATTGGTTGATGTAGTATAGGTTAAAAGTGTTGGCAAATTCTTTAGTTAGGACACGCATTGGTTGGTGTATTGTAAGTTAAAAGTGTTTGCAAATTCTGTTCCAAATATTGTTTTGTATTCCTTTAGGCTTAAGTAGAAGTTTAAATTTTATATGCTTTTGTACATTGCAGGGGTGTGAGACCATTTGGAGTGTCCTTACTGATATGTGGGTGGGATGAAGGGAAACCGTATCTCTTCCAGTGCGATCCATCTGGAGCGTACTTTGCGTGGAAAGCAACGGCCATGGGTAAAAACTTTATCAATGGCAAGACCTTTCTTGAAAAAAGGTAGGTATATTGTTCAATGTAATAATTAGTATTCTGAAAACGGCATATTTCTATATTCTCAGCTTTTTCAGAAAATTTGAATTCAATTCTGCCTCTGGGAGGATAGCTGTTTGTACCATTGATCCATTTCTTTGGGAAAAAGCAAACATAGGAAAACATATGACTAGTGGATTAGGCTAGGGTTTGCACCAGAGGATTACTTCAAGTTCCAGTGTTAATTTTTTACTAGCATATAAAATCATTGTTGTGTGGTAACTCATGTGATGCTGTAATTGCATGTTATGCATTCTCTTTGTATCCATGCTTGTTCATGTACCAGTACTGTGTCAAGACTGCATTTTTCAACACACCATGGCAAGAGAAAACATTTCTCTTTCAAAGGTTATTCTTAGCATATAGCTTTTCCTTCTGTCACCAGGTGGTGCTTTTGATATTTTGCAAATTCATAGTTTATTTGCTTTTCATTTATTTCCTGTGAAATACTGCAAATCAGCTAGGGACCCAATAAAAATTGCTGATCATAAAAGTAAACCAGCAGCAGAATTGCTGGGTGTCAACATGTTAGTATAAATTTTCTTAATTTTTACAAGCATGCAATGCTTTGGTTTGATGTTGCAGGTACAGCGAAGATTTGGAACTGGATGATGCTGTTCATACTGCAATTCTGACTTTGAAAGAAGGATTTGAAGGGCAGATGACAGCAGATAATATTGAGGTTGGAATCTGTGATGCCCAAGGTTTCAGGAGACTCGACCCATCCAGCGTAAAAGATTACCTTGCTAATATCCCATAATAGTCAGCTGTCGATTATTCACAGAATAAAGCCAATTTTATATTTAATTCACTAATTGAGTGATTAAGTATTATGATTTTGCATTAAATAAAGCTGTTAAGTACCAAAAAATATAACTGATTGAACATGAAACATTCCGGTACAGTGAAGCGGTTCCTTCGTACCCTTGTGTTTTTCCCCCTGTATGTTGTCACAGCTATATCCCAGACAACCACCTGGGAACTTGTGCTTATGTACCAAATTTTTATTTCCTGGGTACTTGTGGACTTTATAAACTGGTTCAGTTAGTATGTGCTGTTGTACACATGCTTCTTATTGTCTGTTTCCATACTATGTGTTGCTGGATTTTCCTTATAAGTTTATTAATGTGTGTAAGAGCACATGGTAAGGTCCAGAGCAATACAGACAGAATTTCCTTTCTTAGCAGGATGGTTATGCCTGCAGGTGAAGGAAACCGTTAAATTTTCAGCATACATTAATGGTTTGAATCCCAACAAGTATGTTTTTATCAGCAGTACTTTGGATCCCACTATACTGTAACGCATGTTCCCAGCCCTGTTATTTGGGCACAACGAGTTTTGACCATTGTGGCAATGAAACTATAATGCACTGGCACATATTCAGCAGAAAGACCAGTGTATCATATAGTACATGAGTTTGGAGGCTGTTTGTGACCATTGAATATAGTTTTTATGTGAATATAAAAAAGAACTTGCATATGTCAGAGCAGCCACTGGTTCACTTCATATAAGGAAAGTGGAAGTGTGTTAAAGCAAAAATCACAAGAATTCTGAAGACCTTAAAGACCTTAGAAAAGGGCAGTGAATGCGTAAGGGTATTGAACTTGGAAGAATTGCTTGTTGCAGTTTGCAACTTTATGTGCTCAAAACCACAGTAAAAAAATGTGTTGCAGAATTGGCTGAGACCACTTGCTCACGAAATTCAACTCGGAGCAGAAATCTGGGTCACTGATCTAATGACAGAAGTCAAATTTGTAAATTTCATGTTAACTGAAACTGATGAAGATGAAAATTGTAAGATATAAATACTTTGTAACAGATGATGCTTTGTTTCACATGAATGACCATGCTAAATTTTACAGCTGTTAAATCTGGGGAGATGAATAGCCACACGAAATTTTCAGTCAGTGCATGATAACCCAAAATTTGTGTGTTGAGGACTGCAGAATGAATGTGTGGTAGGCCTTTTGGTTTAATGTTCACAGATAATGCCATTAATGGGCATATTAGTACGGTTTAATTCCCACAGTTTTAGTTTTGGGTGTGAAACTTGGTCGCTCATATTGAGGGGGGAATGTAGGCTGAGGGTGTTTGAGAATAGGGTGTTAAGGAGAATATTTGGGCCTAAGAGGGATGAGGTGACAGGGGAGTGGAGAAACCTACATAATGAGGAGCTTAATGATATGTACTCATCACCCAATATTGTTCTGGTGATAAAATCAAGAAGAATTAGATGTGCAGGGCATGTAGCATGTATCAGGGAAAGGAGAGGCTTATACAGGGTTTTGGTGTGGAAACCTGAGGGAAAGAGACCACTTGGGAGACACAGGTGTAGATGGGAGGATAATGTTAAGTTGGATCTTCAGGAAGTGGGATGTGGGGTTATATGGACTGGATCGACCTGGCTTAGGATAGGGATGGGTGGTGGGCACTTGTGAATGCGGTAATGAACCTTCAGGTTCCATAACATGTGGGGAATTTCTTGACTAGTTGATAACCTGTTAGCTTCTCAAGAAGAACTCTGTTCTGTGGAGTAAGTAAGGAAGTAAGTTTTAGGATATTTGAAAGTGAAAACTCTGTAATTGTTTTCCAACAGAATGAGTCCTCTCCCCATTTCAATTGTAAGACTGATAGACCAAAATAAGTGAACCACCATGGACCCAGATCTTGTATCACAAGATTTTGCATGTGGAAAGTATTGTTTGTGCAGAGACAAGCCAAATTTTTGTTGTCAAGAAAACTTATTTTGGTTTTGTGACTGTCACACCAGACATTCTTCATTGTAGCTTGTGGGGGGGGGATTGTATACTGAATGATATTCAGTTGGGTTACAAATGGTACTTATTAAGGATATATGAAAACTTCGGAAGTTTTTCCAGATATCAGGTAGCAGTACTTCGACTTCATTTTTTTCATATGTTATGACTTATTGCATCTTCCGTGGTTAATGTATACCATGAATATGTATCATTTAATTACATTCATAACACCAGCAAAGTTTCTAAATATTGAATATTACATAAATTATGGTGATTATACGAGTATGATGATTTGGAACTACTGTCTCTTGTTTGTTGATGCATGTCTTGCATGCAGTGTTCTGTAAAATTGGCGTGTCTCCCACTCTTGGTTGCAGAGTGTCCTAAAAGAGAATGCTTTTCTGGGAAGATACTTATAGATGACAGTCTAGATTGTGGTGGATTTGTTTGAATGATCTTGGTTGTAAATTAATGCTGTTGCACAAGGCCAATCATGAGCATTTATGCTGTTGATATTGAATTTGGAGTGCATGTCTGAAAAGGAGGTTTTGAGTTACATCAATATACATTTGATGTTCAGTCTGACAGAGTTTTGTGTCAGTAAGGAGCCTTTTGAGTTAGATGAAAGTAATTTTGATGTTGTCTGCCAGAACTTTATATCAATAAACTCTCTGGTGGAGAGAGACAATTTAAGACACCTAAAAATGTGCTGGTGTGCCACCTCTTGCCTTCATTCTGATTTGAAAAAATAGGTGTATTTTTGTTTCTAATGCATCATAGAATTCTGTAGAAGAGGGATTCCCAACCTTAGGGTTGCAATGCTAACTTGGCTTTATGACCTTTGTGAACTACCAAAATATTGAAAAGAAATTTGTTGGCTTAGGAAGTATAGACTGTCTATTCTGAAAACTATATTTGAATTTTGTCAAATTTTTTAAAATATTATGTGTGATAAATTGGTGTTCGTTAGCTGGTTTGCTCTTTGGTACTGGTACTGTCTGGGATGTAAGACAGGTGTGATTTATCATTTGGTTGTGGACAAAAAGGTTTAAATCTACTGCTGTAGATGGTCATATCTTCCAAGACTGGTACGACCACATACAAAACTGAAAGAGTTCATGCCCTGAAAATAAATTTACTCGGTAAGATTTGAGGTTTCCGTAGCAGTGAAATTAAAGATACTCTCTACTCTGATGTGAGGCAGTGTGATTTGGTAGATAAATACAGGTGTTTCAAAGGAACCTGCTGCTTTCTTCTCCAGGGTACAAGAGGAAGATGGAGACATCATGTCCCCCTAAATTTTGATACTGATCTACAAAACTAAGTGGAATCATGTCCCTTGAGTAAAATGCTTATTAATATTCTTTGTACACAACATTACTAACCCATACAGTTTGTATGGAAGGCTGTTGCTTTGGTGACCTCCATGACACAAGGTAGGTAATGCATAACCAGAAGTGATGAAGTAACAAACATGGATGGATCACACAAGCATCCATTTTTGTGTGTGTGAGTGTGAGTGTGTGGCATTAATGTTGATAAAGTGGTTTTAGCAGATTTAAGAAGTGTGAATATATTCCATATGCAGAAGAGGACAGAATTATAGGTAAATAAAAAGTTTCGTATTCTTGTTTGTTAGATTGTAAGTGTAGGTACAAGTTATAAAGGTTACTTAACCTCAATATGACCTAATTGCCTTACAGAAGTGTTCTCACATGCAAGTTATTTGCCCTTTTTGTAAGCTGGCATGTTTATGGTATAAAAAAAAACTCACTCATTACATATCATTATGAGTTACAACTCAGTAGGAAGTGCAGATTTTTCTTATGTTTGCTTTCACAGTCATGAATTTCTTTCTTGTCTGCCTAAACTATACCACAAATAATAAGTAATGAAAACAAATTGAAGTAAACTGAAGTAGGCAGAAGTAATAAAAATGTATATGATGATGAATTTGTGAGAAAGTTGTGAGTTAGAAGCAGAGGAAGTGTGTCAAAATACTTCTGACAAGAATGTTGCATTGAAGGCATTTATTGAAAGTCCTTGTAAATATGGTCTGAAAAGTCTGATGTGAGGGAACCTGTGCACCTTGTTAAAGAAAATTTATTTCCCACACTGGGCAAAAATTACCAAATGGCCACTACAGAATATTTCAAGAAAGCTTAGCTGTTGGTACATATCTTCAGGGGTTAGTAAGTAAATAGGTTGATTTGCATTTGATGTCACATTTTATTTTATCGTTATTTGTCATTCTCTTGCCTTTCTAAAGTATCTGAGAAGTAAATAAGATATTGTTGTCATTTTTTTTCATTGTGTTCTAACTTTGCAATGAAATATGTCATTGTGTTGTCATCCTGGCTTGCAGAGGCTATAAACCGTAATTTATATTGCAATGGAAATTTTATGTGAATTATAAACTTCACTGAAAGTTTTTGAGTTATGATATTAAAAATACCCAGACAAGACTTTTTACACATAATCAGGATTAAGAAATGTGATGTAAAATTAGTTTTCTTTTAGTGGGTCTACAATTTTTAGCCGTACTTGAGACTGAGTGGTATGTGTCCTTGTATGTTGCATGGCATTCATCTTCCTTTTAATTTTGTTTGAAACTGTGACTCAATCCACATTTATTCTGAAAATAAACGATTTTCTTATCAATTATTTTTCTCAGTTTTACTATTAGCCTCAATAAAAAATGTGAAATGATGAAGTGGAAACTATCCAATAAAGGATATATATAGCACTCTCATTTAGCTCAGTCAGTGTGTCCCTGTCAGGATATTTTGCTTGTTGCTGGGGGGTCAGTAATGCAAATATGAGTTGCAATTAAAGAGTGAAATCCTCTATTCCATTTATACCAAATGAGCCCAGTTTTGAGCAGCGTGTCATTAGCAGCTTCCATCAGTGAAGTAATCTATCAACAGTCATGTATTCTCTGTTTCCAATGGGCTTCCATATGACACAAAACTTTTTTAGTTTGCCATGTTAATTAATCTTCCATAATTGTAGTTAATTGTGTTGTTCAGAGCTCTCTATATGCTGTCTTAAACTACTTAAATTATGTGTGTTTAGTATCAAATGATTTTTTGAAGGATGAATCAGAAAAGATGTGCAAGCAAGGGGTCGTGGCCTATTTTAAGGTACATCAAAAAGGCAAAACGAACCAGATCACACAATAATGACCCACACACACACCAACTAATGCAAGTAGTTTGTATAAAATCACAATCCATCCTACACAAGACACATCAATACACGGCACAGGGACGTGATATTTTGAATCGATAACTTCTATTTAGATGTTTGTATGCATATAACCACATACAATATACTTGTAAACAGTGGCATATTAGTATATTGTATTCGAGAATATGTTAGTATTGCATTGTTTATAGCATCCACATATTTATATTTATAGCTGTCGTTTAATTTTAACATCGTTTATGTAAATTGGAAGTATTAATTTTATATTCATGTGTATTAATGTCTCCCTGAGGAGGCGATTCATTGCTGAAACACGTAGGGGATTCATGTGTATGAATGATTTGACATTTCATGTATAAATTATGTTCATTGGTTTGTGTATGTGGATGGTTACTGTTACAATACACAGATCGAATAATATTAAATCAGATCAGAGTATATCAGACATAATCTGATTGATTTACAAGTCCGTGCCATAGCTGAGGCGACTAACCGTCGTCTGCCTGGAATGCCCGTAATTTCGTCGACTACACATGTCGCCGCCGCCACCTGCTCGTTCAAGATTCGAGTGTATAACGGCAGTGAACACTCATACTGCCCTTTACACGTGCGTGTGTGTGTGTGTGTGTCACTGCACCTTGTAGTCTTTTAGATGAAAACGCGAAAACTGTCTATCGGCTTACAGTAAGTTGGGGTTGCTGTTTGACATCGGACGTGTAATTTTGTGTCCCCTGTTTTGTCTTCCAGAGTGTATTGTATTACACAGATGTGTTCGTCTATGTGAATGAGATGTCTGTAAATACTGAGTAACTTATTCATGGTTAGCAAAGGTTACAAGAGTCTGTGAACGGTAGAAGATCTACAGAGACGAATGAGGCAAGCGGGCGGAATGAAACTGATTATCTTTTTTTTTTTGGTGGGGGGGACGGGGTTAATTTCAGTTTGTTTAACATTAAGATGGTGTGTCAAACCGTGGCTTGAAAAGTTCAAAGACTTATATTAAGGGATCCCAGTGGCTGCGCGGTCTAAGGCATGGGGCTTCGGCTGCTGGGATTGTAGGTTCGATTTCCGCTGGGGGCATAGAAGTGAGTTTCTTGTGAGTGTTGTGTGCTGTATCTGCGACGGGCCGATTGCTCGTCCAGAGGAGTCCTACCGAGTGTGTGCTTGTATGTGTGTAATTGAGTGTAGTCAAGTACAACACTAATCCTCTACACCTACAGTGAGGAGGTAGAAAACGGTCAGAACGAGAAATAAGGAAACAACTAATAACTATATGAACCACTAATTAACTAACTGAGTGACCAAGTAATTCCATGGAGCAGAGTCCATCTTGATAAGCTAACGGGTCCTGAGCTAGTCAAGAAATTCCCCGCATTTCAGGAAACCCAAAGGTTCATTACAGCATTCACAACAGCCCGTCAGCTGTCCCTATTCTGAACCAAATAAATCTAGTTCATGCAGTCAATGCCAGATATTGAAGACCCATTTAAGTATTATCCTCCCATCTACGTCTTGGTCTTTCAAGTGGTGTTCTTCTCTTAGGTTCCCCACCAAAACCCTGTATGAAGCTAAGGAAGAAAGGCTTATTATATTTATTTATTTATTTTTAATCTCTAAAGACGATGTCAGCACCTCATTCTATTTGGCGTCGAATAATTGGAAGACGGCAAACACTGAACTGAAATTAGTGCAGGGAAGAGCTGCCGTGGCCTAATTAAAAGTACTCCCCTCATAATTTACGTGTTATAACTGAAGAAAACTTCGAAAATAGTGGGTACTGTGCCAACATTTGAAACGGGTATGTTCCAGGTGCAGCCCATGAGTGTTACGGCTTGAGGCAACTTGGTCTTTAAGAGTTCTGTAGCGTGCTGAATTTTGATTTTTCTCGCCCTTTTGACCTATACTTTGTCAAATGTAACACAGCAGGTGGTGTAGTGGTAATTCGCTAGACTTGTAGGCTACGTGGGAATTGACTGGGTGGAAACTCAACCAGTAACTAAGATGGTACCGTACGCTATTCATCTCGGTCCCTTTGAGTAAGGCTCTCGAATTAGCCCGAATTTTCTCCTTTCACACATTTTTTTCAAATTATTTACGTACTAAAGCTTTACAAGTAGAATCCATTAGACCGTAATCTTAGCCCATGTTTACGCGGTGGCGGAGTTGGTTGAGGCACTGCGCTACAAGTCGGAAGGTCGCGGGTCCGATTACCGATGTTGTCATTTTAATTTTTCATTGACATAAACCTTTCTGCCGCACCATGGCCCTGGAGTCGACTCAGCCTCTAACAGAAAGGAGTACCAGGACTATTTCCTGAGGGATTAAGGCGGCCGGTGCATAGAGCTGACAACCCTACCACCTTCATGTGCCGAACCTCAACCTATTGGAACACTCAGGGCCTGTCCAGGCCTGTAATGAGATTGCTTTACCTTTACCTTAGCCCGTGTTAATGTCGCACAGCAACACACGAAAACAAATACCGCTAACTAAGGCAGCCCTTTATAATCAGGTATTTCATAATTATAAGGCACCGCGGTGCACACGCTATTTATTTCCTTGTAGGTACATTCTGTTCAAAATATCTTGTAACACGCGAGATTTTATGCTTTTGCCGTCTTGTAGTTGACGTTTTTGACGTTCTGAAATGTTTTTCAGCGTCAGTGAATGGTTTTTACTGATGTTTCGTGTTAACAATGTCCGAGAAAAACTGTCCACCTCTAAGATTGAAAATGGAACCAACATGGTGTCTCGAAACTTTTGTAACAAGCCACCCATTGCCGCCCAAACGTCCCAGGAGATCGAAGACTACATCCTGTAACTTTCACACCAGTGGTTCTTGTTTGTCCCGTCTGTTGCATCTGGAAGCATCAGGTGATTAGACCATACAAATTACCTCGCAGGTATTTTGTTCATATTGCAGCATATCAGTAGCGTATTCACGCAGTAATATAATTGATTCATGCTCTGTGATCTACGGCTTTAAATATTGTACAATTTATAGGTTAATAAAATAAAAAATGTGGTAACGGGAATCGTATGCATCCCAAATTTCGGAAATGAGTTACAATTTTTATTCTTCCCGTGGAATGCGTGACATCGCGTTGATTCAAGTGCAGCTTCCTTTTGGTTTCGGCGAGGAAATTTCTGAGGACAAAGGAAGAACCTACCGCATTGTATAATATTAGTTCCCCCTTACAAGGACGCGGGCCAGTATAAATTTCAATTACGTTTTGTTCCTGGTGTGATGTATGTTTGTGTTTGGTAAACTACCAGCCTGTATTCTGTGCGAAGAGTCGCGGTATTTTAGAGTATAAGTGTTTCAAGTTGTTGTCTTTCGTGAGGATTTTAGCAAAATAAATACTTTGTCCTAGGTAAAGGTAAATTTAAGGGCAAAATCTTCCTTCTGGTTAACTAAGATCGACGCCATGAACACCTAAGAGGGAGTGGATTTAGGGTTCCTAGCGTTCTCAACTTCGGCACTAGAGGAGGGTCATTGGTCAGCTTCATGACCCAGTTGCCTTACCCCAGGGAAAAGAGATCCTGTTACCTACTGAGTAAGAGGCATGATGGGTCTCAGAGCCGGTCTTAACGTTTTGGAGGTGGGGAAAACCTGTGTCCCTGACGGACATCGAACCCAGTCCGTAGCCTAGTCGCTGTGTCGATTGAAATATCTCCGGGCTTAGGGAGGAGAAAGTTATTAATTATGTCCGTTTATAATTTCTTGCCTAGTGACTGCTGTTTTCCTTTCTTAACTGACCAGAGGGTATTTAAGGCAGTGCCATTCTTAGATTTGCCATCAACAAGAAGAAAATGACGTCCCTGCAATTACTAGAAGTAGAGGAAGCAGCCTTTCGGTTTTGTGTGAAAATATACTTTCAAAATATTGTATTATTTGTTTGTGGAGAAAGTAACTTCCTTTCGGATGGTGTTGTGTATATTGCTGTGTAACTTACGTAATTTAAATTTTGTGCATTAGAAAGTTTTATAGAAGTTGTGCTTTACATCATAAATAAGTATGCACAATTCAGCTTAATTTCGTATTCATAAATCCACTACCTGTAACTGGTCTCTCCTTATTGTCTTTGAGCATCAAGAATTTCTTTGTTCCAATAGTTTTCCAGTACTTGCTTTAGTATTCCATTTATTTTCATTTTTTATTTACCAAAACCAAGAAAAAGCACAAATTGACTTTCTACGAACTTCACTTAGTATTAAAAAAATACCGTTCACAAAAGAGATGTCAGAATATAGGTAAATATTTCAAAATTTATCAGCGAAACATAAATTTTTATCAATAACATTTGGAATTTTCATTAATAAAAAAATATCGTTTATCGTATAGGATAAGCTACAAGATCTATTTTGTTGTTAAGCGAAAGCTTAAGAGCAGGATACTTCTATGTGAACTTATACTTCCTTATGAAGACGGAAGTAAAAAGTTAAAATTTGTCTCAAATTTGAATTTCTTGCATATTGCTGCGCATAATAAGACTACGTTGCCCTCAGATGCGACGCTGAAACACCCGGTTGCTACGTACCTTTTCTTAGGTACCCGCTGTTTCCGTCTGCGGAATATACTTCCAGTACGTATTCTGATAATCAGTTACAAAATTTTCAAGAAAACCTGTTACTTTTACCTTCAAGGCAGACTGTCATGAAGACGGAGATAATAGGTTATTTCGAAATGTTTGAGTACCGTTGGTGGTCTGAAGAGACCCACTGTTTAAAAGTCCACAATATTAAGTCCGAAATATAATTTCCTTACGTTAAAATCATCGAAGTGCCGTGTTCAAAATATGACCACTTCCCAGATTGGGTCGACACGTCAGATCTGTAGACGGGGTTGCAGTGTCGGATGGAAATCATGGTACCGTGGCAATGCTTATGATTGTCTGTCGTAAAAAAAAGTGAAATGGTAGTCCCAAACTTTAAGGACTAAGGTTAATATGAACTATATTTAAAGATTCATTTCATACCCCGCAGTATGTACGTATATCCCGGCCGATTATGAAAGCCAAATAGTTAATGTGTATGGAAACAATCGCTACTTGTTCTAAGACCCACAATAACAGTGTAAATAAAATATATGGGCAAAATGTAGCATTTTGGTAGTACATAGAGTAAACATTACGCTTCAAATAGTTAATTAAACAAGACAGGTGATGCACGTGTTTTGTAACATTAAGGCGCGTTCGCGTAAACATTGTTGCCGTGGACAAGCAACAAGTGTTACGTATTCTGAGTGTGTGTCTGTAGCCTTAGTTATCCAGCACGCTAAACTCTTGCGCCCTATTATCGTCTGTGGTCTGTCTAGCTTTACGATATTTTTCCACATTATCTCATAATCGGCATGATTTTCGAAAAAAAAAAAAGATATTGAACATAGAACGTGTTTTTATTTCTTAATACAAATTTTATATGAAGCATTTCTCATTCTAAAAACAATGAGCGAGGTATTGTCGTAAATGTACGTAGGACTTCACGTAAAGTACCCGTTATTCTTGTCAGACTTTAATAAAAATTGAAATTCCTCGACAGTTTTTCGAAAAATACTGAAATATCAAGTTGCATGAAAACCCGTCCAGTAGGAGCCGAATTGTTTCACGCGATCAGACAGACGGACAGAGATTCAGACAGACAGACAGACAGACAGACGGACAGACAGAAGGACAGACAGACAGACGGACAGACAGAAGGACAGACAGACTTACATGACGAAGCTAATTATCGCTTTTAGTAAATTTGCGAACGCGCCTATAAAGTATCTGTAATGTAAGAAACGTAGAACTATTTTAAAGTTTTCGAATTTGAAGCATGCTGTATCTAATATATGATACAGTTTTCAAATTTACATAGACCAGTTTTGCTGTAAAACAACTTTGCTACAAAGCTTTATGGTACAGCATTCACGCCTGTAGACTGTCCGTTTGAAAACCAAATCCATAGCGTTTCTCTGTTATTAATTCCGAGAGTGCTTATGACAGTTGGCTGAACAATAGAACTACCCCGTTGTTTTGTTTGTTCATTGTTGTTTATGGGTTGGTGGCTGTGGGATGAAATGCTAGAATTCCTGCTTCAATGACATCCCAATAGCTGAACTTGCTCTGCTGGGATGTCGAGATGTGTTTCTTTTTTGGTTCAATGAATCCAGTTTGGAGGGAATTCGGATTCTGCCCTCCCTTAAGCCTACAGACCCCTCCCCTCGTCGCATCAGAGCCCTTGATCACGGTTGCTCGAATAGTTTCCAAGTTCCGTCTCTCTCTCTCCCCCCTTTCGCCACTCAAATAAACCTCTTCAAATTCGTAGTCCAGGAACTTGTAAGGTGCTAGAATTTGGCAGACATACAGGGGTTCTCAAACTTTTTCTTGCCTTGATCCCGTTTGGGATTCTGTGGAAACCTACGGAGTCTTTCTCAGAAAAATGTATTTAAATAGGTAAAATAAGCTACATAGATGCAGAATCTATATCAGTGTTCAAATAAAATGTTCAAAACATTCAAAAGTGACGGATATGTAATGTAATATATGTGTTTTTTTTATTAATCCGTTAAATCAATAACAAGACAATAAATAAATCTGACAGATAGGCAAGTTGAAATTAAATTACCAACCATAAAAAAGGGGGACCGCGGTGGCACAGTGGTTAAGGTGCTGTGCTACAAATCGGAAGGTCGCTGGCTCGATCCCAGCTGGTGTCATTGGAATTTTTCATTGACATAAAATCCTTCCGATCGCACTATGGCC
>Ga0123354_10010469_pt1 | contig 14288 bp, 9 predicted proteins | sample TergutLab28metaG_2_FD_97872 | JGI IMG/M metagenome (GOLD analysis project Ga0123354, IMG submission 97872) | Labiotermes labralis P4 segment gut microbial communities from Petit-Saut dam, French Guiana - Lab288 P4 | ecosystem: Host-associated > Arthropoda: Insects > Digestive system > Gut ... | reverse complement strand
ATGTTACTGCATTTTGTGTATATCGGTATGTTACTGCATTTTGTGTATATCGGTATGTTACTGCATTTTGTGTATATCGGTATGTTACTGCATTTTGTGTATATCGGTATGTTACTGCATTTTTTGAATTAGTGAGAAGGAACGTTTTTGTTACGAATGGGAAAGCATTTTAGTTTACACCCGACAGTCGACAAAACTTGCGCGACTACTTTAATTGAATAATGGAAAAGTTTGGAGAGCAGAAAAGCAGAAAGAGGAAAGGAAGGAGCAAAGAAACAAAAAACTGAGCGGGCTGTGACCTATTTAGTAATATATTTGTGGATGAGGATTCAGATCATCTGCGATGTAACGTTACTCAGTGGTTGAGTCGTTCCTGACGTTGCTCCGAAACGTCGGGAAGCACTTAGCCTCCGACAGAGCGCAGCCAATTCAATCTTCAGCAACACGGTTGTGAGAATCTCAGACTTCGCATATTTGTAAATGTCTGGCATTATTTTGTGCCTTTTGATTTCATACATCAGCACATTATGTGCCGGGTAGCTAGTCGGTATAGCGACTGACTACGGGCTGGACGGTCCGGGATCTAATCCCGGTGGGGACGAGATTTTCCGCCCGTCCAGACCGGCCATTGGGCTCACCCAGCCTCCTGTAAAACGGGTACCGGGTCTTTCCCGGGGATAAAGTGCTGCCGGGGCGTGCTGCTGAACACTCACCCCTTTCTAGTGCCGCGATCATGGAAGAGTAGAGCTACACCTCTACCCACCCTCTGGGCCACACCGGGCCTGTAACGGATCACTTTACTTTTGCCTTTACATCAGCACATTAGTTTTCTATTGCACAACGAACTCATTCAGAAATAAGCATTCCCTTGCCATTGGTCAGCTTCACTGAAATTGATAGATGTTTAGGTCCCTTCGATTTAGCTATATTTTCTGCCAAACTTAACACAGTGGTATCGCCAAAAACTATTACAAAAACTGCTGTAATGTCAGAAAACCGTGAATTTAAATTACACTGCAAATATTTTAAACTGTAAGAAAAGTAAAAACTAAATAAACGATATATTTGTAATCCTACAAATTAAGCAATGTGATTCTTATAATAAAACCAACGAGATGCACCAATGTCCAGTTTATTTTGGAATAGGACTCTACATGTTTCGGACAGTTTCTCTATCCACCATCAGGAGTCTAGTACTGTACACACAGCAATATGTAGAGGTTATGCTGACTGCTTGCAAGCAAGCAGTCAACATAACCTGTATAACATACAATTACTGCTGTACGTACAGTGCTAGAATCCTGATGATGGACAGAGAAACTGTCCGAAACATGTAGAGTCATATTCCAAAATAAACTGGACATTGGTGCATCTCGTTGGTTTTATTACAAGAATATTATCACGATGCACAGTCCTCTGAATGTCAAATTAGCCAATGTGAATAGTATCCACACCGTGATAGAGGAAAGCAATTTCCTGGCAGGCTAACACTACAACTTGTATCCACTCTTCGCACCAAGTAACAGAACGTTACGGTGTGTTAATTTGAATTTCTGCATCGTTTGCAGGAGGTTTCGGGCTTGAAACTCGGTTCAGTGATGAAGACTGAAATTTTCAGGACTGTACGTTAGTCATTCCGAGAGAATACTGAGAGATTTCCTTCAAGTAGGACATGTTACCTACCGTATAGTTACAATGCCCCTTGTCACGATCACCCTGCCAATCAATACAACGTAACTAGATTAGCACTTTGTTGCTGTTTTGCACTAGATGTTACGATATCTGCTGCTGACAGTGTGCCGAAAAGAGATATAAAATCGAGGGGAGCTCGTTGCTACTGCTACATTATCATCCAGGACAGAGAGTGAGATGGCCATCATGGGACATCCACCGCCGGACAGTCCACTTTTTAATTGGTTCAGTTTACAAATTTACCGAACGATGACGTAGCACTCACTAGGGGTCAGCTGCAACACTACAGTGCACATTGCGACATAACGTAACACTCGTTCCTATTTTAATTCGTTCTGTTCGTTGGAGCGATGACGTCACGGTGGTTCGAGTCTGAAGCGTCAGCAATTACCGTGCTAATTGCACGCTCTAAAATACTCCTAATGTTGAATTTCATGTATGTTTGTCCGTGCATCGTATTATAAGCGTAGAGAAGAAAACAAACTAGATGTTACTGAATGCTTTATTGCACTTATAATTTGTTCAACATGTTTCGGTCACTTATATGCCCATCAACAGGAGCTCGAGACTATACTTGTGGTTTTCTTCTCTACACTCGTAATGTTGGTTGCACTGCTGAACAGGTTTCCTTCCTTCTCAAAAGTACATCCTATTCCTCAGTCCGTCCTGCTGTTCTCCCAGTTATGTCCGTGTCTCCATTTCTTGGCTGAATTGCAGACAACTATGACTTGTTCGTACAGTGCAGTAAGTGATCACAACTGTCGCTTCGCTTTCACTGTGAATCGTTTAAATTAAACGGCCGTCACCTGGTACCACAACATAATGACAGAGAGAAGGCATGTGGCGTCACATTCTTTACGCTTTCAGTATTCTTGGTGTGTGTGTGTGTGTGTGTGTGTGTGTGTAACAGATTAGCACTGATATACTCATAAGGTTTTCTTAACATTTAATCATTTCATTATAGCATTGTCATTTATTTGAAAAGATATTTGTGCTGAGAACAGTTTTTTTAACAGTGGTCTATTATTTACCTTCCCTGATGTTGAATTTGGTGGGGTACTGAGACCCTTGACACGAGGGCAAGGCTTGTTCTTGTAATGGGAGTGGGACAGAAGGCCTAGCCTAGACACACAGAAGTTAACTGTGAATATGCGAGGATTTATTAAGACGTCTTAGGCTGTTAAAAAGCCGTTGTCGTTAGGCTGAGCAACTGGCGATGGTAGAAACTCTGTTTCTAAGTATCTTATTTCTTTTCCTGAAGTTAGTATTGTAGGTAGTATGGCGATGTTCTGTGTTGATGACATTCAGTATCGAATTCTATAGCAGTACGGAATACCTAACTAAAATGACCCGTTAATCTTCTGGCAAATAGAATCCAGTAAGCTGTGTCCTCTTGCATAGTAAGAGGATAACGCATCTCTTCGATCATTCGATCGCACGAGCTTTTCCCAGAAGAGGGCATCACCGTAAGTGCGTCAGTGAACTGGCTACGGCCTGGATAACGCGTTTGGATTCTCGGTAGAGCCGCTTGTTTCACTCATATAGGAACTTTGTTCATTCACTGTCTGTTTTTTATGTAAAGCGACACATTCCACCAGCAATGAAGTCAGCCGGAGCTTGAAGTTGACCACACACTTTCGTCTATGACTAGCGGGATGGCAATGCAGTTACATCGAAAATAAAACTTCTTTCTTCACGGAGAACTTAGCACATTTCTGTCACATCTGTGACTTGTACTAGAATGTAAACATTTTGCATAACAACCGGAATGCTCTTTATCCAGACAATGATTTTTTGCCTGCCTAATTAATTAGCACCCGTAATTATGATCCACACTACATCGTTTCTTCAATTGATGCATTATAATTAAATAACTGGCAAAAATATATCATTTCTTCTTATTAACGTTTGAATCATTCATCTTAAATGTGAAATGTTTGGAAGTGGGGATGGTAAATGGGAGAGAGATGATAAACACAAAACTTTGCTCGGAAAACCAGCACGTAAGGTGCTTCTTACGATACGCAGGCTTAGGTGGTGAGGTAACAGCAAGGTAACTAACTAAGCTCAGATAAACCAATATCGTCGAACACCAAACAAGACCAATGATATACATCCCTCTTTCAAAAACAAAACCCAAACTACACCACGCGCTAGGATGTGCACATTTAACAACAGTGTATGTGAAAATGAATAGAAGCTTGAGAACGTCAAGCTATTATGTTCCTTACTGAAGTAATGCGCTCTATGATCGAAGGATACTTTGTCGAATAAGGTTCAGAAGGAATAATCATATAAAAAAGTAGAAACTACAAAAGGACCCCGTCATTTAATGTAATCTGGCAATTGCCTTATCGGCGCGACGCCTTGGAGTACGTTACAAATATAAGAACGATTCCGAGACGCCTGCTTCCTCCATCTTCGGGGTCAGAGTCTCATCCATTCTTCTCTTGTATCTAATAATTCTCTGAACATGGAGGTAGCAAGTTCTGGCTAAGGTGTGTTGCTTTTCTACAAGACCGCACGACGGCACCTCCCAGAACAGATTACTTTAATATTTTTAGAATAATTTTAACAATGTAATTTTGTGTTAAATGTATGGACTAGACAATGTAATTGGGCGAAAATTTCTATGTTCGGTATTTTAGGTAGATCTTTTAATAAAATGATACGCAATTTCAGCCACAAGTTCACTTTCAGTGGCTAAAGAGGTGATTTATTGACCCGAAACATGTTATCATAAAACTACACGAATCTAAGTGGTAAAAAGTGCGTTTTGTGTGGGCGGATATTGTGATATATGGTGTCCATGACCTCATTTAAAACCTCCAGTCTACAACGTAGCCCATATTGCAGGCGTGTCTCACGTAAATAAAGTGATAAGTATGAACTGCGTTCGTCTGGGGCTAAAAGTGGACCAGCGATTGGCCTTTGTGAACAAAGTAATGAAATTCCGTATTCCACAAAAGAATTAGAATTTTTTTCACCAGCCGATCAAGTGTCAGCCTCCCATGTACGACACTCTTCCATGGAGTTGACTGGACGCCTAAACCATAAATGAGTTCAACATATTATTCTGTTGCGAGCTTCAGCTCGAGATTCCTGAAGAGCGGTGTGGAGCGCTTCTCTTTCATAAGAAAACCTTCTCACAGAAGGTTCTAAGCCCCAGTAAAGAAGTTTATATTTGGAACGGAGGTCGGGAATTCGGTAGCCGTAACGGATGACAGAAGAAAATAGTTTCAAAGGTATCCACGCTTGTAATGCTTAAACTTTTTTCATAGACGCGTGCAAGTGTAACAAAAGTTTCTATAGAAATATTGAAAGATATGTGCGAAATATATGTTGGGACAGATATACGTTTAGGACACGAAAGATAGAATGTCATCCTCTGTCGTACAGTGTACAGAAAACACATTTTTACGCCATCGCGATGGCATAAAACGTGATTTGTACAAAAAAAATTGTCCTCGCCCTTGTATTGAAAGTAAAATTGAGTTTCCAACGAATTTAGTACTTTGTAATAACATTGTGTTTAAAAAACATCAATCAAAATTCGGTCATATCTGAAGACTATGTGGATGTGTTATTACATTCTATACGTTTTACAGAATTAACTGTAATGTGATTTGAACTGGAGAGTAGCATTGCACAGTGACAGTGACGTAGGTCCTTCATATGCATGTCGCGCCAAATGTAAAAACGTCTACTGTCAGAAGCGTGAGCTTTTGAGAGCAAGTTTCATGTTCAGGAAATTTTAGAGTACTGTGGAAGTTCTTGTTCGTTTTTCGCAAGACAAAATTCAGGTGATCACAATGAGGGTATTGTGTATCTTAGTTTATTGCTACTTAACCCTAATTCAAGTATTGACGTGGTACCTAATTCGAATTCGGCTGTATTTTCCAAAGAGCCATTACATGAAGTACCTCAGAGTTGAGACATTCCCTGGCTCATGGAGAGTGTGCCTTGAAATATTATGTAAAAAATAATAAAAATTTGTTTCTTCTTAGCGATTGAACAGCCCAGTGATCGATTTCAGAGTTAGGTGGAATAGAATAGTGTGCACAAAAAATACACAAAGAATGATAACTTCTAAAATGTATCACCTTTAAAATTACATTGTTAACACATATAGTGCTACAGAATAACATTGAAAACGTCATGCAATAAGCTCACCACATAATTCAACAATTTATTGTTAGTTAAGACGTAAGAGGCGTCAACACATTTCCCAACAGATTTCATAACAAGGGTGCATCAGGCAGAGGGCAGAATGGCGGAAACGTTAGTCAAATGAAGTACCTATATACTGCGACTGGGAAAACGCATGCCAAATAATTCAAGGCTCGAGTAGCGATCTTTAGAACAATCAACTGGCTATTAATAAGAGTCCTTTTTGAGTTTCTCAGCTTAAGAATTTCCTGTCAATTTATGGAGCCCGAAATATTCATACAGTGTTTACAAAAGTTCTCTGCTTGTCCTCATACATAAACGGATTCTACATTCTCCCCTCGTATTTACTTAATTAGATTTTAATATTATCATCCCATCTACTTCTAGGTTTCCTAAGCGGTCTCTTTTCTTACGGGTTTCCAAATAAAAGAATGTAACTATAGGGCAAATATAGATATTAATAAGAAAATAGTTCCTGAACCGATGTCATATACTGGTCACGTATAACACCTGAAAATATATGTATTCTAGTAGACTAATTTGATATAATAATGAGTGAAATAAAATATATTGCTCACATTCACAAGTGCTTATATATGCAACGTAATATCATTGAAGCTTAGGTCTAACCACAATGTGATACAGCAGAAAAGTATCAATAAATTTTACGCGGTGGAAAAGGATAATCGGGTCCTGTTAATTCTGATTAATTTCAATAATGCCAAGTACTGTGAAGACCCTACCTCAGTGCCATGATAAAAATAACATTTACAGCCAGTATAGGCCTAAAGCTTTGATGTAGTCGGTTTACATTATAGTATAGCGTCATTATAACATCGAAACCATACACGAATGTAATCCTGTAAATTTATCAGAAGACCAATAATGTAAGCTCTACTGGGATGGAGCAACAGCAATGAACGGTGGTCTAAAGCATCAGGTGTTGGGAATAAAAGATTCTTCGTAGCAGGAGACAAGATGTACTTTTTTGAAGGGTCCATCCCGTTGTGTATTATCAATATATATTACAATTAGTACCGTCAATACACAACATACATAAAACCAGATGCTTAATTACAACGGGGTTATACTTGATGACGTGTTTCGGCCGTTAAAAGGCCATCCTCAGGCCAACTTAGAACAATGTTCTACGTTGGCTACTAATTACTCGTATACTACTACTACTATAATATATAAAGAAGATGTACGGTTCACTACAGCATTATACATAGCTTCTGTTTAAATATTAATAATATAGACACTCTGTAATAGTACTCGTCAAAAATGTAACATATTTTGGTAACATGAGATTAAAATAATCGTGTGTGTTAACTACAAGTGAAATACTGCCCAAATACACTCATTCAGTTATTTATCTCAGTAATTAACCAACTTGATGCACAAAATTTTTGTTTTGCAATAAGTTTTATTTCATGCCTCTGCATGTTTCGAGCAAATGTGCTCATCATCAGGAGGTCAAATTTTATTACACAGCCTCTGGTATCATCACACCTATAGGTGGCCGTCTCGTGCACAGGCTGAGAGAGGACTCCTGAGAGGAGTCCTCTCTCAGCCTGTGCAATGTTGGCCTACTGATGATGACCACATGTGTTCGAAACATGTAGAGGCATAAAATAACTTATCGTAAAACAAAAATTTTATGCATCAAGTTGGTTAATTACTGAGATAAATATACTGAGATACACGGTCAGCAAAACGTCAAAATTTATTCAGTTATATTTATTATAATTATTTGCACGTACCACATACGAAATATTATTTTCCTGAGCCCCCATTTTCGACAATCCACACATCTATCTAAACGTGTCGATCATTCGTAATGCAGTGAATTATTCTTCTTGGGCTGCAGTCGAGACCACCTTTGGTCACCTGTACATCTAGAAGTTAGTAAGTTATAATATGACACGGTGTTATTAATGAGGTGAGAGAAATCTCTCCTAACCCGAACGTTGCAGGACGGAAATCAAACTTAAAAACCCAGTGTTTATTTTGTCTAGAAAACATCCGCCCCTGAACATTCACATCTCCGAGTTTTCATACAAAATACGACTTTTATAACTCCTGATAATTTTCGGGTTAAAACCTTTTTAAGTTGACATTTTTGCTTTAATGATTCGGGTTATTAAAAGGGACGCAGGAGCTGAACTCGATAACGTAATCCCCAGTGGCTGACGAGATATGGTGACTTCCGTGTGTAATTTATTTCATCCGTGCTGGAAGATCCATTATTTTTCCAGATAAAGCTTCATCGTCATATCGTTAGGAGTCCCGATAATTTTTAATTTGTATCTCAGGCCAAAGGAGTTATTCAGGAAGCAGATCTGGTTAAAGTGGTTCTGAATTATGAAGCTAGCTGCTTTATCGTTTGAGGAGGTTCTGCCCAAAGAGAATTAAAAAAAGAGCATGGAAACAAAATGTTTTGTTTGGACCTATGAGAAGGGGAATTATCAGGAAGAAGTAAAATACGAAAATTAGAAATTTCACAATTCTCAATTCACATCTTAATCTTTATGGCCTAAAATCAATGAGTTTAAAGATCGTGGCATATGTAGCAAGCGAGGGCAGTATGAGAAATAGAGAGAATTTTATCAGAAACTCTTGTAGGAAAATCACTTAGGAGGTCTAGGCTTACATTTAATACAGAAGTACATTGTTTGGTTAACTTGGTTCAGGATAGGCAAGATCGAGTGCCGTACTGTTCTGAACATTGTGATAAATATTCCGGTTGTATATAAGGCTCGGAAATTCTTCAAATTTGAGTGCCTATCAGCTTTTCGGAGACGACTGTTTGCTGTACAGCTAGAATGTTTCTTTTCAATTGGCCAATCACTATTTATCTTCTCTACCTATAACTGAATTACAGAGCTGGTCATAATATTTTTTTCGTCTTCCTGCATTTGATAAGCATAAAAAAAGTTTATAATCAATCTAAATGGACGAAAGTATTAGGAATAGAAGAAACATTTAAATGTTTCGACTTTTGGCTTTAGCCGCCTTCAGGGAGCATCAATACTTAACGATGTGTTCAGCGTTGCTATACATCTTTGTCACAGGTACACGATAAAGTATATAATGGCGACAGATCATTTAAGATGTATTCAGCGTTGCTATACATCTTTGTCACAGGTACACGATAAAGTATATAATGGCGACAGATCACTAAAACGTCCATTTACAGTGTAATATAAACTTTATATGAAAATGATTATATCAAAAGACAATTACTGAAATCTTCTGCTTACCAGAGTCTTGAAATATTATATCTCTTCGAATGAAATCGAGCAGTAAGTTACAATTACACATATTGTCATTTTGTTTACACCGCGAAAGAACGCTCTGTATTCATGTACTCATGGACTCAATAGAGAGCAGTCCTTCTTGGTGTAACCATAGAGTGGCAACATATAGAACTTACCACTCGATTTCATTCGAAGCGCTTTGCTGTTTCAAGGTGTTTGGATGGAGAGATATCCGTACCTGTCTAGTAATATATTTTACCGTTTATCTATGACAGAGCTCTATCACAGCTGTATAAGTCTTCAAGTACTGATACTCCCAGAAGATGGCTAAAGAATATAGCCGAAATATGTAAGAGTATTTTCTCTTCTTAATGTGTCTGTGCCATATTTGATTATAAAAAGAGCTAATCACTTTCGGCTGTATCAATTGAAGCTCGGCTGTGCGGTCTAAGTCGTAGGCTTGCAGACTCTCGATTGCTGGGATCGCGGGTTCGAATCCCGCTGAGTGAATGGTTGTTCGTCTCTTGTGTTTGTGAGTGTATTATGTAGGTAGCAGCCTCTTCATTGAGCTGATAACTCGTTCATAGGAGTCCTATCGGCTGTGTATGTCTAACTGTGTGTGATCTAGGTACCTTAACACGAGGCGACCTAAGCTCGAGTCCGGCTCTTGCGCCACACAAGAAGAATAAAGAATTTCTAATTTCGGCAGCGCATCCGAACGCAAAAGTGCGTTCTGGCAGCTGCAGGATTAAAAGATATAACCAGGCAAATTGATCTGAAATTAGTAAATTGGCCTACAGTTTTTTAGTTTAAATGACGGATGAGATCTGAAAATTTATAGTAGCAAAATATAATGTCTTCTTTGTTTATATCATAGTAAGCTTAGTAACAATGCTACATTCCCAGTAGCATTCCTAAAAAAATATGAAACGGGTTTCACAATTGAATCATTTAATTGGAAGAAGGGGTTCATCCAAGGTTTAAAGCGGCCGTGTTCCCTTTATCATCCAACTGATGCAATTAAACTTAAGCTATTTTATTTCGAACTGAAATTTTGCTTTAAAAACCACAATGTTTATTTTAGTCAGCACCTCCATATTAAACTTCTCTCAACGTTTTGCAGTTTAAAACAGTATGTCTTTATCTCCCCTTCAGTTTTTCGAAATAAAAATTCATAATCGCCATTCCTCAGAGGCACAGCGCCCAATGTTATTTACATAATGTAAAATTAAGTAAAATTAAGAGTGAAATCGCTATATTTAACACTTATTGTTTACGTATATTGGATATCAAATCTGTGTATAGATAGATAAAGACTATATCCATAATCAGTGTATGAATATTATTTTTAATCATAAACTAAAAAAATATGTCGATGGGATGAAATTTTCAGGTGAAGTACTTCCGACAAATTTAATTTTAAAAAATTCAGCCGACAAGCAAATATACAAAGAGTTTTTCAAGTAAATATAAAACCCCCTCAATAGTAGCAATAAGGTTTAATAACGGCCCATGTGTACAGTTATGAAAAACAACACAAAATTTTCCTTCCCCCATCCCACCACCCCCCTTCATGCATTTGTATGGTATGACCTTCTCTGAAGGGTCAAGGATACAAAATCCCAAAACGCTTCAGTGTTAAGTTATGCGCACATTTCCTGCCGTGCTATATGCACTGATACACGCATTACAGGCTACTGTAATTATCCACTGCGCACCGTCCACTACACCCACCTCATTTCCGTTGTAGCTTTTTACACTGCGACCGACATGTTGCGAGACGGTAGGTCCGTCTTCAGGGGCTTCAGGCTCAATTACATTTCCCAGTAAGTGCTCGTAATGTTGTAAAAAGAACAATCCGTAGAAGCCAAACGCAGCATGAAGATGAACCAACCAGTTTGAAAAGGGATACACACAGAGTAAACACTACAATGTAAACAAAGTGTTTGTTTTAGATAGTGAAGTGTATCTGCTAAAAACTACTGTCCATTTTATGTAGTATATCCTTAGGATTATCTTGGTACCTGCAGGTGTATAAGGTACATATTGGTGTACTATTTCAGCGTGGTGTTAATTTTCGTTTCTCTGTATGTATTACTTAGTTAGTTCAAACACAAGAACAGTGCCTTTTGGCGAATCACAACAAGCATGGACTTGTGCCAAAACAACTTGTACTTAGAGCCTAATACCCACTCATTCCCTGAAATCGTCGGGATCAGTGGGAAGGGACACTGTGAACGTAATGTACGTTTACGGATTCCTATCGGGAGATTTTTGTTTTGCACAAAACAACAGATTTTTACCACGTAACAATATATTGATTTTTATTGTTAAGAATAAAAACTGCTATAGACTTCCGCGCTCAAGCCCTTCTCTACGTAAGCTCTAGTTCTGAACGAAAAACAATTTCATTGTGAGGTGTGCGCCAAAAGTTGTTTATTCGACTATAGTATGCTTTACAAGTGTGTCAAACTCGGGTTATTATTTTGAAGAAATGATGTCTAAGAATAGATTTCTTGGAAGAATAGTTGTAAATAAGAAGCGAACAGTTTAGAAGGATTGAAGGAAAACACAACTAGAACTATGTTACGTGTATTTTGAACCTAATAACTTATTAATGAATGAAGGATGAATATAAATCTGCAACTTAGGCGACAACAGTAACAATTTTTAAAATTCCCTGTTATATAATGCCTCTTTCATTTTAGCTCTCTGATACATACTTCAGTCCGAACTCTATGACTGACAGCACAATTTAACCTAACATGTAATTACGTGTAATTAAATTCTCACTTTTCTAACATAACACAAAAAATGCTTTTCATTACAAATTAGCATAAATTTTCTGCATTATTAGTAGTTTCGTCACAATCAAATGCCCAAAAATATAGAAATAAGATGGCCATCTGCCCATCGGACGACATACTTGTGGAATTTAAGCCGAGCCCTGCATTACCACACCATGCTCATAGACCTTATTCGGAGCAACCACACTCCTTCCTTCATTGCAATGTGTTTAGAGCCTCGTACCGCATTATTTTCTATTTGACCCGAATAACTACTACTATCGTGTTGACTGCATTCGGAGAGCGCACATACTCCCGTATCTCATTATATGGCTCCCGGAGGTTTATCTATAGGAACCATAACGAGAAATAATATCCCCCGGTTTATCGTAAATCTGTTCATTGACTTTCAGTATTTTGCCCGGTTCTTTCAAGGAAAGAACGATTCAACACGGCTCACTGGCACAGCCCGGTGTTTTAAAACGTTCATTCATTATCGGTGAACACCTCACCTTAAAAGAATAATGTGTAAGGTGCTGAGAAGAGTCGTTTTTAGATCTAAGGGATGAACAGGATAGACGCATTTACACAACTGATTCTTCATAATTTTGTATTATGTAAGCGATTTGTTAAGGCGAACAAATCAAGCAGTACGTCATGGGAGGAGAATATGAAGTGTATGACAGAGATAAAGAGTAGAGAGTTCTAAAATTCTTGAAGGAAAGAAATCAATTGGGAGACCAAGGGTTAAATGGAAGGATAATGTTAATAAGGTCTTTATTAAATGTGGTGTAAGATGGATGACTGTGTTCTACTGGGTTGAAGTATACCTTTCTTAACACGTTAAAAAATATCCGGATCCTGCAACAGACAGTTGAGGGAATAGCATTCTCTCAAGGTCTCTCTCTGCAACACGAATTTGCCCTCTGTGATACATAGAATTTTTTGTTTGAAATTGGTTATAAAAATCCGAAAACCTAAAATCCAGATCATAAACAACATATATTGAAAGTGCAAATACAAATAATATACCATGTTTTATAATGCCTGGGATAATAAAAATCGCTGATCTGTTTTGTTTACTTGACCCTGCAACTTTTGAGTTTTGAATGCACTGTCATGTTATTTTTCTGCAGTTTTATTTTTTGCTTACGTTTTCAAACATCGACAAACCAAAAGTGCTGTCACTTCTGCGATCTTTATGTACTTTACTATTTGCAAGCGAAAGGCATTTTTCAGCTTCTAATTTCGAAATAAATAAGCCTTTTTTCAATGCATCCATTCCAGTTAGATTAAACCTTTTTTCTTCAGCGGTCCTGCAGCTCGATTTTGCACGCCAAGTGGAACATTATGCGCACTTAACGCAACTGCAGGGCCGTTTGCAGAAGTAATCAAAACACAAAAATAACAGTACAGAACCATAAAATGTCTCAGAATAATGTCTGTCTGGAAGTAAACGCACAGAAATCTAAATTTATAGTCAAGCCTCGTCACCGGAATACAAAAAATATTATGATGTAACAAAAACTAACAAATTATTGGAAAATGCGGCCAATTAAAACGTTTGGTAATGTCAATAAAAAATTAAAATTGTATTTACGAAGATGATCAGAAATCTTCTTTCTTCTTTCTGTCACCTAACGACGTGAAGATCAGGAAATTTAACACTCAAAAGTCGGTGTATCGCTAATATATTCGCAGAGTACAACCAACAAGATGCAACTTTTCACAATTTATTTATTTCTGTACGACGCTCTACATGTTTCAGACGGTTTTTCCGTCCGTCATCAGGAGCTCAAAACTGCACATACAACGTCAGGTATGTGTCAGACCAATACTGCTACCTGCTGCTAGCGTGGCCGGGCTAACAGCAGTTAGCAGTATTGGTCTGACAAATACTTGACGCTGTATGTGCAGTTTTGAGCTCCTTATGATGGACGGAAAACCCGTCTGAAACATGGTAGAGCGTCTTACAGAAATAAATAAATTGTGAAACGTTGCATCTTGTTGGTTTTACTCTGCGAATGTGAAGATCAGGATACATGTAACTGTAATTTGCCCCGTGTTTTGTCATGAATGCGAAGCTTGTTGTCGCACATTGAGGAAGGAACAGAAACAGGGGGTTTCGAGTTGCAAGTGCTTTATCTGTTGCAGACAGTAAGAATGCCTTTACCTAAACTTCTACTTCCCAATGTGCTTTCATGACCTGCGGCTTCAAGAAAAAGCACAGTAACTTTTCGTCTAGTTTATATAGTTAAATATTGTACTTAACGGGAAAACGTTTCAAACAACTTTTATTTTAATTCTAGGTGCGATCTACAACATGTCACTAGCGCGTTTCTTCTTTCTTTCTTTCTTTTTTTTTTTTTTTTTTTTAAGT
>Ga0123354_10010467_pt1 | contig 14289 bp, 9 predicted proteins | sample TergutLab28metaG_2_FD_97872 | JGI IMG/M metagenome (GOLD analysis project Ga0123354, IMG submission 97872) | Labiotermes labralis P4 segment gut microbial communities from Petit-Saut dam, French Guiana - Lab288 P4 | ecosystem: Host-associated > Arthropoda: Insects > Digestive system > Gut ... | reverse complement strand
TCCCCCCTCTTCTCCCCTCCCCTATCTCCCCCCCCCCTAAACACGCCCATCCCGGAGGTTTTTTTATTTTTCCCCCCCTTTCCCCCCCCCCCCCCCCCCCAATATTCTGAATTCCTCATTCTCAAATACGCTCGACCTCACGTTTTTCCTCAGAGGGAAACATAAACTTTCACACCCACGACAACAGGGGCTGCCAGGATAGCTCTCTTCCCAATTATGTTGTTAATTGTATCGTTCTTTTTTGTGAATTGTGTTGTTCTATGTATTGTTTGCGTGCAAATGTGTACTGCACTACCGCCACTGGGTGTCACACCAACTGCAGTTAACAAATATATCAGATATCAAAATTATAGAGAAGGGTAATGGACGAAAAGACAGATTCCGGGCAAGAGAAAAGTTGTTTTCTTTTTTTTTTACTTCCACATGGCTTAGATTGTCTCCGGGGCGTAGCCAGCCTAGCGTTCACTAAGTATACGAGGCCCTTCCCCCAACAGCTAAAACAGGCAGAGTTTGAAGCTGACTATTCACTTTCATCTATTTCGAGAAAGCCAATTAGCGAAGCTACATCACTGCTCCTCCGTAAGTCTTACCACGGCGTGTTTAACCACAGAGACAAACTTACTTCTTCACACAACAAGATGCAAAACCTCTTCATCTAAACACTCGTGGTGCAGTTCGCTCCTGACTGTCCTCTAGTCACACGAACCCGCTGCCAGTGAAATTCACTCTGTTAGTGATATTTTTGTTAGTAACTGACTGAAAATATCACAGGTTTTAAATAAATCGTGGCTCTGCAGAGGACTCCATTAAAAAGCCGTTCTGCGAATATACCTGAGAATGTACGACCACATTCCTGAATCCACTACTACTGCATTGTCACTGCGTACATTTCCGGAATGTTTCGATGATAGCAGTAAAGAGTGAAAACCATTACACTGAATGAGTTTGATCTGAAATCCTTTTCACACTGTCAGTGAATGAGCACGCATTTCCACTCTGTCCTTTGCCCTTCTACCAATGGCAGACACCAAGCAAAACAAAACACAACCTATGCAGTGGACGGTAAAAATATTATTTCAGTGCTATGTGTACTTTTAAAAACACATTCCATAATATTTGACAAAATAAATACTTTGAGAGACTAACAGAGAAATATAGCTAAAACACATTGTTCTTCTTTGCCCCAGCATCAGTGAACTCTGGTGTTCAACCGAGATACAATAATAGATTGACCATCGCTTTTATTCGACTCCAGTAAATGAAAGCGCGTGGATTATATGAACAGTACCTCTGTGCACTAACAGTTGCAAGAGTCACTTCCTTTTTAGAACAGAAAAGGACCTAATTTACAGCTGTCGGTTTGCTGTGTCCAAAATCACATACATCTTACACACATACATGGAAACTTTAATGGAAATAACGCATTCCTCACATTAGATTTTCTGTCAGGAATCAATGATGAAACAGACAGACTGTAAGGCAGCAGACTGTAGTCGTATGAGAAGAAAGTTCCGTCTTTACGACATTAGAGAGGCTCATTATTGTTTTCACATTAACCGACCACCACACCAACATCGCCACAAACCATATATCTAAGACTATGTCCATCTTTGTAACGTAACCGCGTGTAGCTTAGTTAAATGTACACCAACTACCACCATCTTCAGGTTACAACAGGTTACTCCGCAACTTAAGTATCCATCTACCAAATCACAGAGCAACACATTCCAGAATACCATAATCTTGCCAATCGCAGCTGTGAAAAAGATACAAATTTCTCTATTCCTCGAACTTCCATTCTGACAGAATTTTGCCATAAATGCTTACTTCCCAACTGTATATTATCTTTCGCGACTAAAATTCTGTACGCATTTCTTACTTCACCAATACGAACTAGATGTACCGAAGATCTTACAACCTATTGTTCAATAACAACAAAATTAGTCGCACTGACCTGCGTTCTAACAGTCCCTCTGTTTGTCCAGAAGAAGCTTTACAATGATCTCTCTCGTCCACCAGAAAAGGATACACCTCCATGTATATTCAAGTAAAATTACTCAGCATTCTAAACTGTAAGCATCAGCAAGTACGGTGGGGCTTCGTGACAGCGCTACACATAAACGCAAATGTTCGCTCAGGGCGGTGCTATCGAGAAAACTCGCGTTAATCAACCAGATCACTGAATCCGCTGGCCAAGCCTCCTTAATCATGAAGTACTGTGGGAAGGGACGCAGGCGCGAGCCAACCGTACCTCCAAGACAATACACCAACGTATTCTCTTCCTCACCCCTGCCACCAATCAACAGGTTACCAGATACCTGTTGGTCAGAAGCCAAGCGGAGTCGCACAATTGAGACTGGATAATGGTACGCAACGATGGATACTAATGAAGAATTATAACATGTGCTTCTTGGAAATGGAACTTGGAAATGAGATGAACGGTGTCATAATGAATGGTGAGATCTCATGAGGGGAAAGGGGGTAAAGTCCATATAATTAAAAAAAATGAGTGCCGAGAAGCACTTACAGCCATTTTTCATACTTCTCAGATTCCCGTCATGCAGCGTTATTATTATTATTATTAGTAGTAGTAGTAGTAGTAGTAGTAGTAGTAGTAGTAGTAGTAGTAGTATCGGTAGTAGCGGCAGTAGTATTAGTAACAGTAACTAGTAGTAGTAGTAGTAGTAGTAGTAGTAGTAGTAGTAGCAGCAGCATTTATCACCTTTATGCAGCGTATTTAAAATTACATACCTGAATCAAACCATGTTTCTAGGCCTATATTGTGCTGCATCTGTTCTGTATTTACAATCTGTGCTGCATGTAATTGTATTTCGACCGTGAAATATGTTTTGTAGTTTTACATTATCACTTCCGTAGTATGTGTGCAGCGCCCAATGCGGTTGTTTTTTGCATTCCTTAATTTCGTGCTTTCCTGGTATGTTGCTCAGGTATTGTATAAGTGATTGTGAAGTGGTTCCAGTCGCCCCTGTTATTACTGGTGTCACTTTTGCTTTCACAGCCCACATGCATTGAATTTCTACTGTCGTCGTCGTCGTCGTTGTTATTGTTATTATTAGTACTAGTAGTAGTAACAGTAGTAGTAGCCGTACGGACACTATCAAAGCCTTGGGGTACAACTCGATTCAAAACTTCACTTCCACGCACACGCCTGACTATATTTTCTCCCAATCCGTGAGGATGTTGGTCTTAATACGCACTACAACTTACTCCTTTTCTACTCTCGAGAGTTCATGAAAACTGTACTTAAGTGTAGTCAGATCCAAACACGAGTATGCCCATTTGTATGGAATTCTATACCGTCTACTGACGCCAAAAAGCTGACACGCATTCAGCGGAAGTTTATAGCCCTGTGTCATTTTTCTTTCTTTACTTATGATCATGTTACTTACAGGAATTTTCTTAAATATCTAAAGCTTCATACTTTGCACAACGGAAGACTATTCTGATGCACTATTTCTTATTCCCTTTTATTCAGGTTTAAAACGTTGCCGGTCTCTTTTGGATACTACTGGTAATCGAGTTCTTCCTCGTCATTGTAGAAACTCTTCCCTGTTTACTGCTACTTGCAATAACTCTCCGTAAGATAGATATGCTTCGGCTGTTAACCATTCGTGCAATGTCTTCTACATCTTTAGGAAAACTATTTCTTCTACAAAGCAAATTCTGCGATAATCCGTGTCTTTTTATATCAAATTGTTTCTTCCGACTTAAGGCTTTTGGCTTAGTACTATATATTGATTTTCCTACCATACTGTTTCGTTTCGTTTGAATTGTTTTGTTTCTGTGTATTTGTTGTATGTTTCATTTGTTTTCATTGTCTTTTGTTAATCTCTGTCCGTATTTTGATGTACTTTGATGTATGTACCGTGCATCTTGTAGTTTGTTATCCGGACCAACACACACACAATATATTATATATCGTAAGTAAAGACCTCCTACATATTTAAATGCATCCGCATCACCTTCACAGAGTCTTATACTTCTATTTTGCTAAAGTTATATAATTCATTAAGATTATAAAACTCAATATATTCAGTAAATTAAAATGTTTATAGTTGATGATAAAATACACTCTATAAAGTGCTGTAAGCTGTCAAGTGTTACAATTACAATACGTGGAACTTGTTTGCTGGGTGGCTGCATATACAATTTGGACTGTCTTAAAGGTGTAATCCTGCAATGAATATAAAATATGTAAGGTCAACGAAATGTGATCAGAGAGGTTAAATTGTATTGTATGTGATGGACTTACCCTGTGGTGGTGTTTCTTGTATGCGGGGATAATGAGAACTGAACTGGAAGTAGACATTGAACTACATGGTGTATCGTATTGTGACGTTAGACAAAGTGTACAGCGGGTCTGTGTCTGTGTCTGTATGTTGTTCTGCTTCTGTAACTGACCATTTTCTTGTAGATTTCGTACATTACTAAACAAGAATTAAATTGAATTATTATTATCATCATCATCGTCGTCGTCGTCGTCGTCGTCGTCACAAGTAATGCGGGGGGAGGGGGAAAGTTACAGGTCAGCGCTACAACGTTTTTTTGAAACGGCTGGGGGGGAAACAAAAAAAAATCAGGAAAACAACTCGAGTCAAAGATTTACACGTCACAACTTCGTTTTACGAAGCGGTGTCTAGTGGACTCACAGCAGAGTCCTTTCAGCAAATAAAGTGCTTCCAAACATAGGCCATTACAGCTTTATTATCCATCTTCTGGACGTTGCGTGTGAAGTGCAGGGCAATGAAACGTCACCTGGTACGGGAATGACTGATGGTAGCGGCACTACACGGTAAGCGGTTCTGCCATCAACTCTATTACAATTGAATTAAATGAACAGTTTCGGTTGTTATGCCGACGGTGTGTTAACTCTGACCAAAATTACTCCGACAATACGAATATGCGATGCCCATAACAGCCTTACCCTGACAGAAAAAATTCGCAAAACATGTGTAATTCCTTTAACAACTAGATACAACACGTTTTGACGAAATACACAAATTCCAGAAGTGGGGATGGCAAAGTACATGAGCATTCACGTTAAATGGAACATTTCTAGAAAGATACAGACATTATAAATTAAAATTGGCTACACAAAATAAACATGATAGCTACGTGTAAAAAAAACCTTTATATAAATTTACTTACGAATCGGGAGGTATCAAACTCCTCTCCTAGATTTATACATACGTACTTGGTGTTACGAAGTCGAGAATTAAACCTTCTAAACAGAAGCTATACAAAAGCGGAATGAGTACGTTTCACACGCACTGGCGAGCTCTAAACATAAAAATACAAACTCACCTACCAATCGAAAGGTATAAAACTCTTTCCTGGATTTATAGAGGCATGCTTGGTGTTAATAAGTCGAGATTTAATAGCTTTTAAACAGAAGCAACATAAATGTTGAATGGATATATTTGAAATCGCGATGTCGTAAATATAAAAATGCCATTACATTCGGTACATTTTCAGTGGTCATCAGTACGTTTCGCAGACCTTATATCCACAGTCGCTTAGACTTGTTCCTCCTTGCGTAGTAGTGCCTTTCACATAAAACTGTATCTATACACCAGACTACATGGCGTACACATCCCAGGAGAATGTATCTTCTTATACTGTCGTGAGAATCTAAAATCACAAAGGACTTTTTATTTCCTAAGTAATATTTCGAAACAGGGATCAGTATGAATTAGAGGCTTCAAAAAGGAAGTGCTCGGAACACTGTTTGGAAATAAGTGAGCAAGATGATACCAGATAACGGGAAGCTTCCTGATTGAAACAGTTCATCCAATGATGTTCGTATAAGGACAACATGGGATGAGCATACACATAGAAAGGAACAGATAAATATATACACAATTCTAGAGAGATAAACGTACATAAACGAGCGTTTTGGAAAACTGATAGGGATACAAGGAAATAATATAGGTCTAAAACGTTCCTTCGATAAATAAGCTGTCACAACGATCGGCAGACTGTCACACAGTCGTGTCGAATATCATGTTAAATTGGTACAGCGAAATTTCGAATACGGAAAACACAGGGTTAGGAAGAGTTTCGTGTAAATGAATATAAATCGAACCGTAAAAAAATAATTTAAAAGGAATGTGTGGCAAAACGTGTGGTCTGCATGAATAATCGGTCTGCGCGGTATCTTAGGTATCATAATCACAAAGAAGTATGAAATAATCAACTGTCAGTTCTTCGGAACCACACGGTTCATGAACAGGAAATGTGGAGGAACGAATCTATACTACGAAATAAGACTACAAGGAATCTATAGTACCCTTCAAAGACCTTTGTTCATATGGCGTAAATAGGACAAACGAAAATTTCTCGAGTTTATGCTCAGGTTATTTACATGTTCGTCGTGGCTACGGTTACACTTGCAATTTACAAACTTATTTCATCCAACACAGAATTTTACCTTCCATTTACTTCACAACACGTAAACGTTTACAAAATTCATACCCTTTTTTTCGCTGACTGCGGAGTCTATAAAGACCTCTAGTGAGGAAGTCATGAATTTCAGGTTATTCCTGGAGAGGAACTTTTGTGTTCTGTAACTTAACGCGAGCACATGCGCACAATGAGTGACACACGAGGAGCCAGGTGTTGGAGAACTGAAACACGTTCAAAACGCAATAAAAAGTGTATCTAAATTATTCTTACTTTGAGATTTTATTGCAAGCGTGCGAAACATCGGGAGGCCCTTCCTTAAGTCAGTCCGCCTCACAACATACAAGTTCACTTCACGGAAACCCTAGTAGAAGGAAATTCGTGTTTTTTACAGTACTTCCACAACATGAATACATTTCATGGCACTGACATTACTTGTTTTACGGTAAAATGAAGCCATAGTCATTGATTAGTACAAATTTTGTGTATATGAAGAATCGGGCTATATGCCTGTCCAAAGAGTACGTAACGCGTAAAGAACTTACCGCGTCTTTCAAAGAAATTTATTTCGTCGTAAGCACCGAATTTCAGTTAAGGATTACGAATGAGCCTTTCAACTAATGGGCGAGAAAACTGGCCTCAAATTGCGTGAATAATGAAGACTGTGTTAGAATAAAGAGTGTGGAGAATAATATTTGATAATAGACAGGAAGAAACATGACCCTAGACAAAGCTGAATAGTAACATGTCGGTCGTAAAATGAAGAGAGTTTAGAGGGATACAAAGTTGTGGCCGGAAATTCAAAGGTAAAAGACACATTGAAGAGACTCATGCGTAGCTGGGATATCGGGTTAAAATGGGTCTCCTAGGCACAAAATATGAAGCTGTGGGTTGGATTCGTTTGTGATGTTTGAAGTACTCATGGCATCCACTGTCAAAAATACGTCTTCCTGGGATGCAATGTCGTGTGATTTGATAAAAAAAAGTACTAATTATAGACAACATTGTTACATTCCAGACAACAGTATTCTGGATTCATTTCGCTGGCAATACGGACTAGCCGTGGGCTCTTCTAAAGACATTAAATCTGGTATAGTACATGAAAAAATGAGAATTCTTCAGCTTTGTTGCGCGACGACCGGCTATTGAGAGAGACTCTACACCAAGCGGTTCATTACATGCAGCCAGTTCGCAATGTCCCAGTTCTGTGTCATGAATATTGCTCGTCTCAAACCATTCACTGTGCGTAAAACACGGCACATTTATTGCGAGATATTTTATCCTACAGATTGCGAATATAGTCTTTACTAGTGCGACCCGAGTAACTGTGTAGCTTAAGGATGCTGAACTAATAAGCGGGTCATTTCTCGCCGGGTCGAATTAAATCTGACTCCGTAATTTGCTGCAATGACAGAGCCATTTGTTCTGCACAGAATTCCTGTATAGCCTTAGAACATTGCACGATTCGTGTCTTGTGAAGCTGGAACCCGCCTTTGCAGAACGTTACATTATTTACTCTCCATTCGACTTAACCTGATTTGAATCAATAAGCGCCTAGTATGCCAGAAAACTAACCAGTTAAGCTGAAGAATAAGAACCAACTAGATGCCACTTATTATTTTATTGTACTTCTTATAGGCTCAACATGTTTCGGGCACTACTAGTCCATCATCAGGAGCTAACGACTATAATGTTGGTTACCACATTGGTCATTTCGTTCTTGGTTTGCTGTAGGTTGGAGGTTAGGCGCGGTTAGCCTGGAGCAGTGTCCGGGCTGCAGCCTGCAGCCCGGACACTGCTCCTTCAGTCATTACAATGAAGTACGGCCCAACAATCATCAAATTAACCACTTAAGCATTCGACCTCTGCTTCCAAGTACGTTAAGAAAGCTGAAGTATAAAACGAGGCAGTCATTTACGTCTTGTTCCTTATTAAAGAATGTGTGCATACTCAAAGCCACAGGCCTGCTACTTTCGCACGTCCTAATGCTTAAGATACTGGAATAATTATTTTATGCAGTCTTCGTATTGTAGGAAATACTGCCTTGTCATTTATTTATTGGTCGGTAAAAATGTATCCACAATATATGTAAATTTCATTATAAACTTAATTATAGTTACCTAAATGAAAGCCATTCCTTTGTGTTTATTACTAAATAAACTAAACTCATTCAGCATAACACAACACAGGTTTATTTTAATTCAGTTTGTTGCCTTTATATGTGTGCTACATGTTTCGACCTGTACTTAGGCCATCCTCAGTCATGTCAATACAAAAACCTTACAAAGGAAGACACAGTAAGAATCTAAGGGGCCCCTATTTTAGAGTCACCTTTTTATACTAAAATATAAAATATAAAAGTAAAATACTTAAATAATTTTTAAAATGTATATGCAAAGACTTTATTAAATTTTGGTCCACGTGTGCTGTAGTAAGAGTTCGTATTAAAATTCATGTATGATTTGGTGTACTGTAATTGGTGCGGCATGGTTTCATGTAGAGTATTCTTAAATACAACTCTTCTTTGAATTCTGTTTGCAAATTGTGGGCCAGGATATTTATAATTGTTGTCCACACATTAATTAACAAACAATAAGATTTGTACGTTGCATGCTCTGCTAATATTATTGTATTATTGTATTATGGCATATTGATGTATCGTAATTTAAAGGTGGTGTTCGTGGGATTTTATTACGAAATCTTACTACAAAACACGAGGACCAAAAAATCTAGTAAAGTCTTTGCATACATATTCTTTAAATTATTTAAGTCTTATACTTTTAGATTTTATATTTTAACTTCGAAAATTACTGACTAAAAATAGGGGCCTCATTAGACTCTTACTATATCTTTCTCTGTAAGGTTTTTGTATTGACATGCCTGAGGATGGCCTAAGTACAGGCCGAAACATGTAGCACACATATAAATGTAACGAACTGAATTAAAATAAACCTGTGTTATGTTATGCTGAAAAACTGTAGGTTATTTATGTAATTAGATTTTTCTGACGACAAATTGAAGACACTAGTTTCGTACCGCCCCTCGCACATATTTGTCTTACGCAACAACGCTGCCAACAGCTCGGAATATAGAGCGCAGAAGGATAAGAGTGTTAGAGAAGGAATTAACGGGCAAATATCGGGGATGAAGCGGCCGTAACGAAGCCCGGAATCTACCTGGAAGGAGAGAGAGAGAATCCGCGTTCCGGTCGAGAGTCTGAGCACCTACCGAATACAAGTCAAAAGGGGTTACTGCTGGAGCCATCTTGCATAGCCGTGCACTCCTTTAATTTAATAAAGATGGTGGAACTCTGAAGAAGTGAGGGAATATCTGCCTTTCTAGGAACTGCAGACAACTCGGCCATCTGCGAGGGGGACTTTAGATTTTTCAATTAGCCTAGACAGATAAAAAATCCAATTATCTGCAAGCCATGCGTAACTAATTCTCTATCTGTAAGCTAACACACAAATTTTAAATCCATAATTATAAAAATATCTTGGGACGTTTTCGCCATCTTCAAAATCAACATGCTTCGACGCAATACGTATCTTTTCCATAGAGTGACAGCCACTGGCGCTTTGCTTACAACGCCGCAGAAGAGTTCCCTTAGAATATAATAGTAATGCCACCGACATCCCTTTAGGCGTACCAACCTTACAACCTGTCTCAGTAAGTACCATCATAATTTCTAATCATCTGCTTCTTTGAGTTCCATTTAGATGATTCCCAGGAGGCATCCTCACAAAACCCAGGACGTATTTATTGTCTCCTTTATAGCAATTACACCCCAAACATATGTCTCCCTCTTATACAGGGTATTTCAGGAGAAATAGTAAATACTTTAGGAGGTGGTTTTATGGACTGTTCCGAATAAATAAGTTCATATAAACCTTTGTTCAATTTTCAATGGGTGTGGAGATACAGCTGTTTGAATGTTACGCATAAAAAGCCTTACAAAAGGTATGAAGGAAAGACAAATGACTTATTTATTGCATTTATTGGCTACGTAAATGATTTAAACAAATTTTAAAAGTTCAAAGTACGTGTTCAAAAATCCCACCATCGACTTCAATGCACTTTTAAACCCTCTTGGCAATAGTACGTGTAGCTCTCCTGAGGTGGTCTTCGCGTTCTTGCTTTATGAGGGCATCACTATTCATAATGCGAGCGACCAATTCGTCTTTTGCGTTTACTTTTTCTTTGTAGACTTCGCTTTTCACCCATCACCACAGACAAAAATTTGAACTGTACGCGCCAACTCCGAACAGCTGCATCTTCACACCCATTGAAAATTGGACACATGTTTATATGAACTTATTTACTTGGAACAGCCCATACTACTACTTCCTAAAATATTTACTATTCCTCCTGAAACACCCTGCATTTTAGTACCAAACGATGCGTATCAATTCCTCGTGATGCAAAATTCCAAGTATGCACCCCCGTTATTCTTCTTCGACCTAAGTAACTTTGAACACTGTATTTAAAAACCTTACCATTAAGATTAAACGGTTCTGTAAGGATTTCATACATTTCAGAGAATTACTTACATGAACAGATACTACCTTATCATAAAAAAAGTTCTAGTAATACTCAAGTATTCGTTTTCTTTTATCATCATTCTTACAATTTTTATTCTTACTCTCTTTCTATACTTTGTTCTTTATTGGCCTGGTGGGTACTGTGTCTGCCTTGATTTTTCCGTCGGTTAAATTATAGTAAAAGAGGTATTATTTCACGCCTGTCTGATTCCTTGTCCTCTTCATATAAATGTAAAAGTTAATTAATTTTATTTGATCATGACAAATACGGCAGCACACAGATCCTGCCTTGCAGCATTTTTCAGACGAAAGCAGGGAAATGGAAAAATACACAACTACCACGCCTACAGGCGGTATTCGAATCCGAAACCTCTAAAAACCGAAGCCATTAGTATTTTCGCATATGGCAACATATTCCGCTAGGCATGCCCCTTTGTCTGTACGCACAAACGTGTATACAGAAACTGCAAAAGACAACAACAAAAATGTTTTAACACAGAACCAAAAAATAAGGATGTCCGCCACCACAAAAAAAAATAAAACTGTAAAATGTTACCTGTATAATGCAGCTCACAAAATTCCCATCGGCGTTCTATGCGCTTTATTATGTTACTTACAGCCTTTTTAGAAAGTTTCATTTATTGCGCACACAAACAATCTCATTCATGATCGTAAGTAACGTACAATTTGTCATACGTTCAAACGGCTGAGACAAGATTTTACAGACAATGCTAGCTGAAAATAATCATTCACTCACTCACTTACTTTACTTACTTACTTGCTCACTCACTCACTCACTCACTCACTCACTCACTCACTCACTCACTCACTCACTCACTCACTCACTCACTCACTCACTCACTCGCTTGCTTGCTTACTTACTTACTTACTTACTTACTTACTTACTTACTTACTTACTTACTGCATGGAGCAGAGTCCTTCTTGAGAAGCTAACCGGTTCTCAGCTAGTCACGAAATTCCCCGCATTTTGTAGAACCTGAAGGTTCATTAACGCATTCACAAGTGCCCACTACCTTCACTATCCTGAGCGCTAGTGAAAATAATTAATGTTAGAGAGCTGCCCAGCGGTTTAGGTGCTGATACTAGGTTAGATATACAGGCCAAGAGATCATCGTCGATAAATTTGTTCTACTCCCTCGAGTATGAAATTTGGTCAAAGTCAATCCAACGTGTTACGTGTTACGAAATTATATATCAAAGAAATCGCTCTTGAGGACTCTGGTCTTCCGTGTTTTCACAATAATTAGCAGTGTTATTGGTTCCCGAAATTTCGATGGCCGATTTCATAATTTGAGCTTGAGGATTCCTCTTCAACCGTTGAAGACAAAATCCGTGCATTTACTCGAAACTTCGGGAGTGTATGACATTGCTACTCAACGTAAAATAGCCAGACGATTAGAATCCTCATCATCAAGACAGCGAAAAACTCAAATTTCGGGGAGTCGATTTTGTCTAAAAACCTCGAACTTCGTAAGACTTCATATAAATATAACATGGAACATAACATGTGTGTAATCTATAATGTTTGTTTTAAAAAGTTTTATTCCAAACTTCATGTCAAACGTAAGCTAAAGAAATGCGCATAAACATGTGTTCATTTTATGAATGCATATTTTTTGTTTGTATCTTAAAACAAGTTTGAAAATCTGACATCTTTCAGTGTAAGCATCAAATTTAAAATTTAACAATACGGTTTCTCAGTAGTTTAGTTTCAAATAAAATGTCACAAAGAGACAGACGATAAAGCACATTAAGGTAAGGTACAACTAAATAATTTCACGGAGAATGGTTCTTGCCGGCATACTGGTAGCTGCTAAGCTGGTCTATACCTGTTCTCAATTATACTGTACCTAAACTTTATTCTAAATTATAAACTTAAAACAACAGAATTTTCATATAATTTATAAGTTCAATTACTGACACAAAACATGTCAAACAAAAACCATTCCAGAACACCTACTCATACTGTTCCTTTTATCAGAAAATAAAGAAATCTAGATGAATCAACTGCTCAATTTTTTGTTCTTCTTAATACATGTGATGAAATTACAAAAAACAAGAGGTTATATAAAGCTCTCTTATCATTTGAAAGTTTTACTTGCTTAGAGAAAAGCGAATGTATAATTTCAGCGGCCTCTTCCGTGCAGTCGACACTTAATATCTTGCTAGATGTATAAAGCCTTCTCACTTCAAAAGATCTCATAAATATCTCCATTTATTACATCTCTAACATTTCATGCGACCTGTCAAATATATTACAACACATTTTCTGTAGAAAGAAATAAAACGCTCTCCTGACTTTACTACGTTCTCCTGCTCAGTGTAGGAATTAGAGTTAAATGATCAACTAAACCAAAAACGCCTAATGGACTTGGCTCCTCTCTGTACCACTGCAAAACACCCCCAAAACTCGTTTTTTCCAGACAGAATATGTTTCGCAAATGATTCTTAAAACAAACGGCAATCATTTCATTAAATAACGTTTATTTTCTTCAAAAACATTAACCGATTGTTCTGTGTATTGGAAGAACAGCGTTTGTCTTCAATGCAGCAAGAACTGGCCCTTTAAATATTACTTCGGGGAATGTCAGGCTTAGTTTTGCGGTACGGTACGTGTGATTGCACAGACTCCCGTAACAAGCAGTGTTGTGTTCAAACACAACTCACGGTCTGAAAATTGTAACTGGGGGTTACTCAATTAGTTAACTACCTATCTGCATTCCGAACAACCGGGTTCGGTTCTCACACGAAGCCATAATTATTTTCTGCAAAGCGTCCAGACACCTCCACACACAACGCCTAACCTCATGTTGGTTGTCTGTGTATCAGTGATAATCTTAACAGGGCTCTAGCAAGCGAAAAGTAAAAACCGTCCAATGACCTCAATCTGATATCTAGGTAAAAAATATTATATTTGTACATCCATTTTCCATTTCAACTCCTTGACGTAAGACCAGTACAGCCTATAATCCTATAATTAACAATACCCAATTGCAATATGCTAGTCAGTTAACAGAGGTAAAGTTTCCTTGTTTACACCATGAAGGCATAAGAAAGGTAAAGGTATAGCTTCCCCTATTCTTATCCTCGGCAACAGACGGAGATCAAGGGTTAACTTCACTTAACTTTACCACAGGGAAATGACCAGGTTCCACTGAATAAGAGCCTGTGAAGCTTCAGGGCCGATCTGCAAGTTTTGGAGATGCGAAAAGTTTCTTGCCCCCACCCGCGCCCCGAACCCTGGGACGCCACCCCCCCCCCCCCCACCCCCCCCCCATCCAACACAATCCTCCCCCCCCCCCCC
>Ga0123354_10010463_pt1 | contig 14294 bp, 12 predicted proteins | sample TergutLab28metaG_2_FD_97872 | JGI IMG/M metagenome (GOLD analysis project Ga0123354, IMG submission 97872) | Labiotermes labralis P4 segment gut microbial communities from Petit-Saut dam, French Guiana - Lab288 P4 | ecosystem: Host-associated > Arthropoda: Insects > Digestive system > Gut ... | reverse complement strand
TGACACGTCGAGGGCCGAGACGGGCTCGTCGCAGACGAGCACCTTCGGGTTCAGGGCGATGCCGCGCGCCACGCCGATGCGCTGGCGCTGGCCGCCCGAGAACTGGTGGGGGTAGCGATTGATGTGCTCGGGGCTCAAGCCCACGAGATCCAGCAACTCCTGCACACGCTGGCGCCGGCTTGCCTTCGGCGCCGCCTCGGGGTGGATGTCGAAGGGCTCCCCCACGATGTCGCCGACGGTCTTGCGCGGGTTCAGCGACGTGTACGGATCTTGGAAGACGATCTGGATGTCGCGGCGCAGCTTGCGCATCGCGGAACCCTTCTGGGCGTACATGTCCAGACCCTCGAACATGACGGTGCCGGCAGTCGGCTTCTCCAGGTTGACGAGCAGCCGCCCGAGCGTGGATTTGCCGCAGCCGGACTCGCCGACGACGCCGAGGGTCTCCCCGGCGTGAAGCTGGAACGACACGCCGTCGACGGCGCGGACATGGCCGACCGTGCGCTTGATGACGCCTTCCTTGATCGGAAAGTGCTTGACGAGGTCGGCGGCCTCCAGGATGACTTCGCTACTCATGCCGCGTCACTTCCTCTGTCGGACATGGTCGCCACCCGCTCGGCGGCAGCCAGCACCGCGGAGTCGCCGACACGCCAGCAGGCGGCGGCCCGGTCGCCACCGAGGTCCGTCAGCGCCGGCGGCTCGCCCTGCCTGCACTGATCGACGGCGTAGCGGCAACGCGGGTTGAACGGGCACCCGGCCGGCATGGCCAACAGGTTGGGCGGCAGGCCGCCGATGGTCGGCAGCGTCTCGCCCAGTTTCGTATCCAGGCGGGGCAAAGATTCGAGCAGTCCTTGCGTGTAGGGGTGCCGAGGCTGTGCGTAAAGCGGCACCGATGGCGCGGTCTCGACAAGGCGGCCGGCGTACATGACGGCACAACGGTCGGCGACGCCGGCGACGACGCCGAGGTCATGGGTGATGAGAATCAACCCCATGCCCGACTCCTGCTGCAGTTCGGTCAAAAGATCCATGATCTGGGCCTGCACCGTGACGTCCAAGGCCGTCGTCGGCTCGTCGGCGATCAGCACAGCGGGGTCGAGCGAGATCGCCATCGCGATCATGATCCGCTGGCGCATGCCGCCAGAAAACTGGTGCGGATAAGCGTCGGCCCGCTGCTTGGCGCCCGGAATGTGCACGCGCTCCATCAGGGCGACCGCCCGGGCCTCGGCATCGCTCTTATTCATGTGCTTGTGGATGCGGAACATCTCGGCGATCTGCCAGCCGACCGGAAAGACGGGGTTCAGGGCCGAGAGCGCATCCTGGAAAATCATCGAGATCTGCGGGCCGCGAATCAAACGCCGCTGCCTATCCGGCATCTTCTGCAAATCCTCGCCGCGGAACAGTATCTCGCCGGCCGTGACGAAGCCCGGTGGCGAATCGATGATGCCCATGATCGCCTGAGCCGTCACCGACTTGCCTGAGCCCGACTCACCCAGGATCGCCAACGTTTCATGCTTGTCCAGCGTGAAACTGACGCCGTTGATGGCCTTGGCGACGCCATCGCGCATACGGAACTCGACGTGCAGATCGCGCACATCGAGAAGACGCCCCTCGCCCGCCTCCGACACGTTCACTGAGTCAGACATCTCTCACCTCTGCTTCGGGTCGAGAGCGTCGCGGGCGACCTCGCCCAGCATGATAAAGGCCAGCACGGTCAACGAAAGGAAACCAGCCGGGAAAAGCAGCATCCAGGGCGCCGCCGTCACGTAGCCGATGCCGGACGCCAGCGAGATCATGATGCCCCATGAGATGGTCGGCGGCTGCAGGCCGATGCCAAGGAAGCTCAACGTCGCCTCCAACGCGATATAGGTGCCGAGGTTGATCGTGGCGACCGCGATCACCGGCGCGATGGCATTGGGCAACACGTGCGAGACGATGACGCGGCTGTTCGACGCACCCAGCGCCTTGGCCGCCGCCACGTACTCGTTCGGCTTGACCTGCATGACTGAGCCCCGCATGAGGCGCGCGATCGATGGCCAGCCGAAGACGATGATGGCGAGCACCACCTTGCCGACCTGCCAGATCAGCGGCAGGTTCGGGCGGGACTGGAACGTGAACAAGACCACAAGGCCACCAAGCAGCAGCGGGATGGAGATGAATATCTCGCCCACACGCGACAACACGGCGTCGAGCCACCCGCCGAAGAAGCCGGCTATCACGCCGACGAACGAGCCGATCAGGGTGACGCCGAGAGTGGCGAAGACGCCGACCAGTATCGATGCCCTGGCGCCGTAGATCGTCCGCGCGTAGTTGTCGCAGCCCTGGCTGTCCGTGCCGAAAAGATGCGCCAAACTGGGCGCCTGGCGCGCCATGGCCAGCGGGCAGTAGCGCGGGTCCTGGTGCGCGAACAGCGCGGGCGCGATGGCCATCACCACAAACAGCACGACGAGTCCCGAGGCGATCCAAAACATGGGGCGATGCCGCATCTCGAACCAGGCATCCGACCACAGCGAGTGCGGCGTCGCCAGATCGCCCGCGGGGTTCGGGCCGCTCCCCTGCTCGACCACCGGGGCCTCCGTCTCGGCGAACGAGGCCGCGACATCCCTATCGCCACGCAACCGCGGAATCATGTCACTCATGGCTGATCCTCGGATCCAAGACGCCGTACAAGATGTCGATCAGCAAATTGGCCAGCAGGTACACCAACACCAGCACCGTCACGGTACCGACGACGGCCGTCGTGTCTCTTTGTTTCAAAGCGGTGAAGATATAGAAGCCGATGCCATGCACGTTGAATATCGTCTCGGTCACGATGGCGCCGCCCATCAGGCCGCCGAAATCGAAACCGATGAAGGTGACGACGGGAATCAGCGAGTTGCGCAAAGTGTGCAAGCCGATGACCCGCACCGGCCCCAGACCCTTGGCCCTGGCCGTGCGCACATAGTCGGCCCGCAGATTCTCGACAAGATTCGTGCGGGTCAACCGGGCGACGTAAGCCACCGACAGCGACCCCAGCACGAAGCCGGGTAATATCAACTGCCCCCACGTGCCCTGCGACGCCGTGACCGGTATGACGTTGTTCAACCCCAGCTTGAGAATCGACCACTGGGACAGCCCGCCGATCACGAAGATCGGGATCGAGATGACGACCAACGACGCCACCGTCACCAGCGAGTCGATGAAACGGCCTTTGTTGATGCCGGCCAACACGCCGGCCAATATGCCGATCACGATCTCGAACAACACCGCGATCAGCGCCAACTTCAACGTGGTCGGGTAACGGGTGGCCAAGTCGGACAAGACCGTGTTGTTTGTGTAGTTGCTGACGCCCAGATTGCCGTGCAAAACATTGCCGAGATACATGAAGTAGCGGATCAGCAACGGTTTGTCGAGATTGTTGTCCTGGATGAACTTGGCGATGAAGCCGGGCGAGCAAGCTTTCTCGCCGCAGTGGCTTTGCCAAGGCTGGCCGGGCAAGGCGAAGACGAGCACATACAGCAAAAACGTCGCACCGATGATCACCGGGATCATCTGCAGCAGACGCCGCACTATGTATTTGCCCATTTCCGCCCTCTTTGACGCTTCGACGCTCAGACGCCTGTCTAGACGCCTAATCGTAGTAAAGCGGCGACCCGTCGCAAAGACGGGCCGCCGCCTACGTTATGTTCCTACTTGCCAGGCAGCACCTGGATGGCCGACAAGTCGGCGTAACCGAACGGTGTGGTGATCACATTCGTGACCCGGTTGGACCAGGCCGTCGTGAGGTTGTAGTACCACATCGGGATGGACGGCAGGTCCTGCGCCAGCAGACGCTCGGCCTGCTGGTACAAGGCGTTGGCCGCGTCGACCGTCGGCGCCGCAGCGGCTTGCTTGAGCAGCGAATCGAACTGCGGGTTCGAGTAATTGGTGTAGTTCGAATCAGCACCTGTCTGGTAAATCGGAGCCAGGTAGTCCTCAATCGACGGGTAGTCCATGGCCCAGCCGGAACGGAACATGCCTTGCAGTTGGCCGGACTGTGCCTCATTCAACAGCGTCGCGAAGTCGGGCGTCGTGTTGACCTGGCAGTCGATGCCCAGCACCTGGTTGATCGAGTTGCAGACAGCCGTCGCCCAAGGGCCATGGCCGCCGTCGCCGTTCACGGAGAGTTGCAGGGTACCCGTGTAACCGGCTGTCTGGGCGTACAGCGCCTTGGCCTGGGTCGGGTCGTAGTTGCAGGTGTCGCCGCATTGGTTGGGGGTGTAACCGTCGATGAACGGCGGCACCCAGCCCGTCATTGGCACGCGGGTGCTGTTGAAGATCTGCTGCGTGATGGTCGTGCGGTCGATGGCCATGCTGATGGCCTGACGCAGCTTGACGTCCTTCAACTGCGGATCGGTCGGCGAGAAGTCGATTGCCTGAATGGTCGGGCCGGGGATCGAGGACGTGCGGTCTTTGCCGATCGTGCTGATCCACTGGTCATTGACCAACTGGTCGGACGGGATCGAGTCGATGAAGTCGAGGTTGTTGGCCACGATGTCATTCCATGCGGCGCTCAAATCGTTGTAGATGCGGTAGTCGATCTTGTCGACGTGGCCGGGATTCGGGCCCGTGTAGTACGGATTCTTGACCAGGGTGATGTCGGTCGAGGTGTTCGACTGCACCATGTACGGGCCGGCCGTCACAGGAATCTTGCCCTGACCGGTCAGGTCGGCAGCCACCAGCGGGTCGGCCGTCATCGACGTGAAGAACGAATCGGGCAGCGGCTGGAAAGCCGGATAGCCCAAGCGGACGACCAGGTTCGAGGTCGGGGCCCCCATCGTGATCGTGAAGTCGTAGTCGTCCTGGATGGCCAAACCGCTCAATGTGGTGGCCGTCGGTGGCTGGCCGGTGCAATCGGCGCTGCCATCCGATGCGGTGCCGCATTGCATGGCGTCAAAACCCTGGATGGGGGCAAGGAAGTTCGACTGGGCGAAGCCGTTTGGCTCGTATGCCTCGTAGTTCCAGGCGTTGACGAAGTTTGCAGCCTTGACCTCGGTGCCGTCGGAGAACTTGTAGCCCTGGTTCAGTTTGACCGTAAAGACCGTGGAGTCACTGTTCGGGGTGATCGACTGCGCGATATCCATCTTCGGCTCGGCCGTGGTCGAATCGTAGTAGACGAGCTGAGCCGAAACGGTGTCGAGGATGTAGCCGCCGCAAACCTCTTGGGTCGTGCCGCCGAACAGAGGATTCTGCGGGGTGCAACCGTGCGTGGTGATCGTGCCGCCCATGTAGCCGTTGGCGGTTGAGTTATCCGTTGCGCTACCCGTCGAGTTATCCGTGCCGGATGCCGGCGGCGGCGTGGTCGTACCAGCGCACGCGGAAAGCGCCAAGGCAAGTGCGGAGATAAGGGCGCCAGCAAAAGCGACCTTGGTGGTTTTCATATAACCTCCTGTTGGAGCGGCGCCTATTCGGCGCCGGAGTTCTAAGCGCTTTCTTACGAAAGCCAGATATCTTTCGTAGTTTGCCGGGTCAACATGACAATCATGTAACGCCTTGATCGATGAGCCATGACACGACAGCCTCATCGGCTCGTCGATAACCGCTTGACAAGGTAATTTACCCTACCAATTTGATATATCAAGATTCGGTAACGGGCCTCACAAACCACTGGTGGGGCCCCCACGCGGGGACCCCACCAGTGGTTATTTCTGTGTCGGATTAGCTGGTGAAACCGACGGTCGTCCAGTCATAGGGCTGACGGGCCAAACCGAAAGCCCCCATGTTGGCCAGGGTGGTGCGGCAGGCGATCAACTCGGGGCGCTGATACAGCGGCAGCGTGTGAACGGCCTCCCAGATAGCCTGGGCGCTCTGCTGGCCCAGCACCAGACGGGCGGCAGGATCCATCTCGGTGGCAAGCTGGTCGGCGTTGTTGTCGACCGTCGGGATGGTCAACTGCGCGAAGTTCGAGCCACCATCCGTACCGTAGATCTGCGACACATTCATCAGCGGGAAGGGCGTGCCCATCCACGAGAACGCGATGATGTCGAAGTTCTCGCTGGTCAGCACGGTCGGCCAGTCAGTCTGAGAGTTGACCGGCTGGTTGACCAGGTTGATGCCGATGGCTTTGAGCATCGACTGGGCCTGGGTGTACTCATTGGCCGCGGCAGCCACACCCGACAACTGTGCGAACTTGATGTCGAGCTCTTGGCCGTTCTTCGCGTAGAAACCGTTCGAGCCCATGACCCAACCGTCGGATTCCAGCAACTGCTTGGCCTTTGTCGGGTTGTAGTCGATGCCCGTGGTCTGGCCCAAGTCGACGTAGCCGGCCTGCGTCGGCATAAAGATGTTGTTGTTCAGCGGCTCCGGCGTGCCGGGCAGGCCCGCCAGGTCGGACGACGCGATCTGCGTGCGGTCGAGACCCATGACGATGGCTTGGCGCACGTCCTGGTCGGCCAACAGCGGCGACTTCGAGTTAAAGGTGAACTGGCGGAAGTTGGGGCCCTCAGCGGTGCGGATGACAGAGTTGGAGGCGGCTGAGGCCTGGACGTAGCTGTCGGAGCTGATGCCGATGTCCAAATAGTCGATCTCCTGGTTCACAAACGCCTGCACCTGCGCCGTCTGATCGGAGATCAGCTTCCACGTGATGGTGTCGAGCTTCGGCGCTTGGCCCCACCACTTGGGGTTCGGCACCTCGACAAGGTCGCCCGTCGTCGCGTTGTAGCTCTGGATCATGTACGGGCCCGACTGCCAACCCAGCGGCATGGTTGCCCAGCCATCGTTGAAGACATCGGCCGTGGCGCAAGACTCAGCGCGCATGGGGCCATATTCCAAAACGCCGATCCAGTCTGGATAGGTCGACTTGAACGTGATGATGACCTCAGACGCATCGGCGCCCTGTGTCACCGATTGCACCTGGTCATAGCCGTCGTTGGAGGCCGCCTGGAAAAGCGGATTGCCATCAGCATCCAGTTGAGTGCCGCTCATGGCATTGATCGTGGCCTGCCAGTCGGCGGCGGTGATCTGCGTGCCGTCATTCCACGATGCCTTCGGGTTCATCTTCATGTCGATGACGAGCTGGCCGCTGGAGTTGGTCGACGTGTCCACCGACGTCAGATAGTCGGGGTTGATTGTGGCGTTGCCGGCACCGTCCATGAAGTAGAAGACCGGGCTGACCGGGCTGAGGGCCAGTATCTGCGTCAAATCGTTGCCGTTGGCGTTGTTCATGTTGAAGGTGGCGAACTGCGAATCGTACTGGCCCGTCAATGAGCCACCTTGCTTGACCTGGTCGTACGGTGTCTCATTGACGTCCCACGCGGCGGCGCCGGAGGGTGTCGCGCTCGGCGACCCTTGGTTCGCATTGGCGCCGCACGCTGTCATCGACAGCGCGAGAGCACCCACTGCCAACACAGGCAGGATTTTCTTCACTGTTTTTACTCCTTTATCAGTATCGTCCCAGCACGTAGCTGGCCCATCGAAAACGTTATAATTCAGTATTTCATGCCAGGCACGTGCAGTGATAAGCCCAAACACATATCGTTACCAAATTATAAGATAAGCGATCTCATAATTTGGCCTGGTTTCTCACAGGATATTCTTTGCCTGGCCGAAGAAACAGGCCACCGAATGATCGCCGTCGGTTTGCTTGAGCACAGGTATCTCACTGTCGCAACGCCGCTTCTGGTCGGGGGTCAACGTCTCGTAAAGGGGGCAACGCGTGTGGAATTTGCACCCGGACGGGGGGTCCGCCGGGTTCGGCAGGTCTCCCTGCAGCACGATACGCTGCCGCGCGCGCTCGATGTCGGGGTCGGGAATCGGTATGGCCGAGATCAGCGCCTGCGTGTAAGGATGGGTGGGCGACGAGTAGACCGCTTCGACCGACCCTTCCTCCACAATGGTGCCCAGATACATGACCGACACCCGGTCGCAGATATGGCGGATGACCGCCAAATCGTGCGCCACCAGCAAATATGACAGCCCAAGCTTGCCCTGCAAGTCTTCCAGCAGGTTGATGACACCGGCCTGGATAGACACGTCCAAGGCCGACACCGGCTCGTCGAGCACCAGCACTTTGGGCTCAAGGGCCAAGGCCCGGGCGATGCCGATGCGCTGGCGTTGCCCACCCGAGAAATGCGCCGGGTAGCGGTCGGCCATGCTGGCCTCCAAGCCCACCAGTTGCAACAACTCGAAGACGCGCCGGCGGATTTGCTCCCGAGGATAGCCGAAGGCCCCTAATGGCTCGGCGATGATGTCGAACACCGGCATGCGCGGATCGACGGCCGCCATCGGGTCTTGGAACACCACCTGCACGTCGCGACGCAGGGCACGCCGCTGCCGCGATGTGAGAGTTGACGTGTCTTGCCCCAGCAGGACGATGCGGCCCCCCTGCGGCTTGCTCATCTCAAGGATCTCGATCAAAGTCGTCGACTTGCCCGAACCGGACTCGCCGACCAGTCCCAGCGTCTCGCCCTGGCGTAGATCCAGGTCGATGCCGTCCACCGCCCGCACCTCGCCGACCTTGCGGCGGTAGATGGCGCCCTTCAGTAACGGGAAGACTTTCTTCAGCCCCTCCAGTTTCAGCACGCTGTCGCGTTGGTCGCGCGGGATGCCGGAGAACTGCGACTCCTGCAACGACGGCACCGGGAAGATGTCGCCATGGCGCAAGCCGCGCGTGGCGATCTCGTCCGAGCGGTGGCAGGCCGCCAGGTGCGGCATCGACGGCCTATCGCCATCCGCTGTGGCGGGGATATCCGCAGAGTTGGTCGGGCGGGTCCCAGGCTCACAAGCTTCAGGCTCCTGCTCGTGGCACACGTCGATGGCCAGCGGGCAGCGTGGCGCGAAGGGGCAGCCCTTGGGCAAGTCGACCAGGGACGGCGGGTGGCCCTCGAGCATGGGCAGTGCCGTCTTCTCGCCTTGCGCCATGGACGGCACGGTGCCCAACAGGCCGATGGTGTACGGCATGCACGGCTTATAAAAGATGTCGTCCACGCCACCCTGTTCGACGGGCCGTCCGGCGTACATGACGGTGACAAAGTCACAGGTTCCGGCCACCACGCCCAGATCGTGCGTGATGAGGATCATCGCGGCGCCCGTCAGCCGCCTTGCCTCGCTGAGCACTTCCAACACCTGGGCTTGGATCGTGACGTCGAGCGCGGTCGTCGGCTCATCGGCGATGATCACGTCTGGGTCGTTGGCCATCGCCATCGCGATCATGACGCGTTGGCGCATGCCGCCGGAAAACTCGAAGGGGAACGACTTGGCCCGCTGCGCCGCATCCGGAATGCCGACGGAGTCCAGCAGGTCCACGGCCCGCTTCCAGGCGTCGCCCTTGCTCACACCGCGGTGAACCCTGATGGCCTCGACAATCTGGTCGCCGACCGTGTACACCGGGGTCAGCGCCGACAACGGGTCCTGGAAGACCATCGCCAGCTTGCTGCCACGGATCACCGACATCTCGGCATCCGTCTTGCCCAAGAGCTCCTCGCCGTTCAGCATCACCGAGCCGGTGATGCGTGTCGTCTCGGGATGCAGCCCCATGATGGCGAGGCTGCTGACCGACTTGCCCGAGCCGGACTCGCCCACCAAGCCCATCGTCTCGCCGCGCTCGAGGTCAAAACTCAAGCCCCGGACGGCCTGCACCAGGCCGGCCTCGCTGGGGAAAGTGACGTGCAAGTCTTTGACACTGAGCAAGGCGGTCACGCGCGGCCTCCTGCCGACGAGGTCGGGTCAAGGGCGTCGCGCAAGCCGTCGCCGACCGCGTTGACGGCCAAAGCGATCAGCACCAACATGCCGGCCGCGAAGGCGAAGGTCCACGGGAAGGTGGTCGGGCCTTGCGTGATGCCCTCAGAGATCAATGAGCCCAGTGACCAGTCGGGCGGCTTGACGCCGAAACCCAGGAAAGAATAGGTGGTCTCGGCCAAGATCGCGGCACCCACGCCCATCGTGACGTTGACGATCAGCAACGACGAAATGTTGGGAACGATGTGGCGGAAGATGACGCGCCAACTGCCGATGCCCATGAATCGGGCCGCCTGCACGTACTCGTGTTGCTTGATCGACATCGTCAGAGACCGCACGATGCGCCCGCTCATCGGCCAGTCGAGCACGCCCATCAACAGCGCCAGCGCCAGCCACGACGGAATCGGCAACACCCGGCCGGCCATGATGATCGACACCAGCAAGAGTTGCGGCACGATCAGCAGCAGATCGGTGATCCACAAGATGATGCGCTCGACCCAGCGCCCGAAATAGGCCGCCGCCGTGCCGGCCACCGCGGCCAGGGCTGTCATCAGCAGGCCATAGACGACGCCGATGATCAGCGACTTGCGCATGCCTTGCATGAGGATCGCCAGCACGTCCAAACCGGCCTTGGTGGTGCCCAACGGATGGCCCGGGCCCGGCGGTTTCAAGAAGGCTTTGGGGTCGATGCCCGTCATGTAGTTCCAGTGCCACAAGAAGGGCCCGATGACGGCGAACAGGATCGCCACGATCAGAAAGACAACACCCACGACGGCCAACCGGTTGCGCATGAACCGCCTGAACACCAACCGGCCGCGCCCCATCGGCTGGACCATCAGCTCCTCGCCGGGAGCTTGCACAAGAACATCGCTCATGGTCAGCCAATCCTCACTCGCGGGTCGAGGATCGACACGATGATGTCGGACAAGATGGCCCCGCAGCACACCAGAACGCCGGCGAAGGCCGTGACGGCGACCGCGCCGTTGATGTCCATGCCCGTGATCGTCGTGTACATGTAATTGCCGATGCCCTGCCAACTGAACACCGTCTCGGTGATCACCGCGCCGGTGAACATCAACGGAATCGAGAAGGCCACCTGAGTGCCAATCGGGATCAACGCCGTTCGCAACGCGTGGCGGCGCACCGCCGCCTGCTTCGTCAGACCCTTGGCCCGCGCCGTGCGCACATAATCGGCGCCCAGCGTGTCGAGCATCAGATTCCGCTGCATACGGCTCAGGTATGCCGCCTGGATTATCCCCAAGACAATGGTCGGTAAGATCAGATGTTTGATGGAGTCGACCAGGTGCGCGCCGGGATAGTTCGGGATGTTGGCGCTGTTCTGGCCGATGAACTGGATGATCTGCATGCCCGTCGCCTTGTTCAGCTTGGTGGCGGCGATCATCAGAACAACGGCCATCACCACGGTGGGTGTGGACAACGCGACCATGACGATCACCGTATATATCCGGTCACCCACTTTGTATTGCCGCGCGGCCGCCCACACACCCAACGCCACACCGATCACCGTGCCGATGACCGTGCCGATGACCACCAACCGCAGACTCACCCACATGCGTTGGCTGATCTGCTGGTTGACCGACATGCCCAAAGGCGACAACCCCCAGTTCCAGTGCAGCACAATATTGGTCAACCACGTCCAGTAGCGCTCAAGCAGGGGAACCTCGTGGCTCAGGTTGTACTTGCGCATCATCTGCTCGACGACTTCTGGCGCCACGGGCGGTTGCCGCATGGCGTAGATGGAATACGGATTCAAACACACCGATGCCAAGAAGTATGTGCCACTGACGGCGACGAAGAGCAAGATGACGTAATTCGCCAAGCGCCTCAGGATGTATCTGAGCATCGTCGCAGTCCTTTCTCATTCTGGCAAGCGATGGAGTGGCATTTTGCCGACGCCTTGGCAGCCAACCGCTCCGGCGGCGAGTTTACTCCGTCTACCCGTCTACTGATGAGCGTCTTTCTCGCGAAGATAGGCCACGGCGTCGAAGATCACCGGCAGGGCCCTGATCACGGTCAGAGCGACAGCCGCCCAGACGAGCACCCAGCCCACCCAATACACCGCGGGCCAGCCGTACACCCGGCCGAGCACCGTCGCCGGGCCGCCGGGCAGCCGGTGCGCCGCCTCCAGCCCAAGGAAGACGAAGGCCAACAGCTTGGCGGCGCCGAAGATGGCCCGCATCGGGCGCCCGGCCGTCAGCCACCTCGTGAACGCGGATCTCATCATGTTGTTCTCGCCGAAGGGCGTCATGCCGTCCGAGTACGACGACGACCGCAGCCCGTCGACCAGGAATGCCCGCGCCACCACCAGCAGCGGCACCCAGACGGGAATAAGGCCCATGTGGGCGAAGACTATCCAACAGGCGATCTCGACGATCCGGTCGCCGACGATGTCGAAGATGGCGCCGAACTGATTGGACTCATGGCGGCGGCGCGCCACCCAGCCGTCGGCCGCGTCGAGCAGGATGACGATGGCGATGGCCGGTCCGCACCACTGCACCACGGTCGGATTACTGCCATACATCACCCAAAGGACGACGAAAAGAAGGATCACTCGCCCGACTGTGATCGCGTTTGCCATAGTTGCTCCTTTGAGTGCGGCCGCTTCTTGCGAGTCGCCATCTACCTTATGCGAGCCCGGCCGGATTTCCCCGTTTACGCGCGCCCAAGCCGCTAAACTTATGGGATCGTGCCAGACGTCAGGAGGCAATCCATGGGGCTGTTCGACAAGATGGAGCGCAGCATCGAGGGAGTCGTCCACGGCGCCTTCGCGAGTGTTTTCAAAGGCGACGTCGAACCGGTCGAGATCGCCACGGCGTTGCAAAAAGAACTGGACGCGGCGGCCAAGGTCTTGAGCCAAGACCGCAAACTGGTGCCGAATGACTTCCGGGTCAGCCTGGCACGGGCCGACTACGACCGCCTGGCGCCGTACTCGCGCACGCTGAACGCGGAGATCATCCCCGGTTTGCGCGACCACGCGGCCAGCCGTCGTTACGTTTTCAACGGGCCGATCACGATCGCCTACCTGCTCGACGAGACGTTGCAGACCGGGCGTTTCACCGTCGTCAGTTCGGCCCGGGCGGGTGTGATAAGCGACGCGGAACCCGACGACGCCAGCCAGGCGAGACATCAACTGGTGCTCGAAGTCAACGGTGTGCGGCATCCTTTGACGCCACCAGGTTTCACCATCGGGCGTGGTACGGAGGCCGATCTGCGCATCAACGATCCCGGCGTGTCGCGGTTGCACGCCCAGATCAGCGTCGAGGACGGCGCCGACGGCCAACCGCGTGTGACGATCACCGATCTCGGCTCGACGAACGGGCTGGTCATCAACGGGCAGCGGCTGCGGTCCGCGACGCTGGCCGAGGGGTCGCGCATCGAGATCGGGTCGACCCGCATGCTCGTCCACTCACCCGTGGGTGAGTGACGTGTCCGGACTGCTCGTCGGCGGGCTCAAGATAGCTTTCGCCGCCCTGCTGTGGCTGTTCATCGCCTTGGTGGCAAGGGTGGTCAGACAAGACCTTCTCGTCGGCTCCGCCACGAGCGGCGGCGCCCAGGCGATAGCCGGAAGCGCCGGCAGCCCGAACCCGAAAAGGCGCGGCCGGGCCGCCAAGCAAGCCCAGATCGTCGTGGTCGACGGCGCGGGCAAAGGCGATGCCGTGCCACTGCGCGGTGAGATCGTCGTCGGCCGGGCGAACGACGCGACGCTCGACGTCGAGGACGACTACGCCTCCAGCCACCACGCCCGTTTCTATCGCGACGACGAGTCATGGATCGTCGCCGATATGGGCAGCACGAACGGCACCATCGTCAACGGGCTGCGTATCGCCCGGCCGACCAGGGTCGGCGACGGCGACATCGTCCGTATCGGCCGCACGAACCTCAAGGTGGTGGAGCCATGAGCGACGCGGCCGAGGAAGCGCTGGAGGCCCAGCCAACCCTGCCGGGCGAGGAACCCACCGACCGCCTGCCGGCGCCCGCCTGCGATGAGGCCAGCGACGACGAGAAGGCGGCCTTCTCCTGGCAGGTGGCCGCCGCGTCCTGGGTGGGCCTGGTCAGGCGCAACAACCAGGATTCCGCCTGCTCGTCGCCCCGCTTGGCAGCGGTGGCCGACGGTATGGGCGGCGAGGCGGCTGGTGATCTGGCGTCCATGGTGGCAGCCCGACGGCTCTGGCTGGCCGCCGCTGATCCGTCCAACGAATCTTTGACGGATGCGGTAAGCCTTGCCGGCGCCGACATCGCCCGCCTTGTGAAGCGGGACCGCTCTTTGGACGGCATGGGCACGACCGTCTGCGCGGCCTTGTTCGACGGGCGGACACTAGATTTTGTCCACATCGGCGACTCGCGCGCCTACCGCTGGCGCGATCATCAGTTGACGCAGCTCACCCACGACCACTCATTCGTGCAGCAGTTGATCGACCAGGGATAACTGACCGAGGACGAGGCCCGCGTGCACCCTCGCCGCTCACTGGTGATGCGCGTCGTCAACGGCACGCCAATCGGGGTGCCCGACAACTTCACCGACATACCGCAACTGGGTGACCGCTATCTGTTCTGCAGTGACGGCTTAAGTTCTTATGTCGAAACCG